>Ga0118677_10000069_pt1 | contig 190443 bp, 187 predicted proteins | sample AliMusrvi5mmetaG_FD_86154 | JGI IMG/M metagenome (GOLD analysis project Ga0118677, IMG submission 86154) | reverse complement strand
TATAGCGCTTGGCAAGCGAGATGATCCCCATGCAGGAACGGAAGCCGTGTTCGGGATAAGCCTTGCGTGAGAGGATGTTCTCTACCACTTGCGCCGTCGCTGTTCCGGTCTGGGCTGCCCATGAGATCATCCGCCCTGGTGTCCACGCGGCAAATTCTTGGTGCGCTTTGGGCATATGTTCCGGGGTCGTAGTGTGTATTCCCCGAACAGACGACCTGGGATGAGAGGCAACCCGGTTTCCCTTATAGAAGCACTCAACGATCGTCTCGGTGTAACGGAGCTCCACCTGCTCCTTTACCAACCGATGGGGAACGCTGTAGAAATGCCCTTCCAGTTCAACGTGGTAATCGATATGCACCCTGGCTTTCTTCCACTGAGCATATTGGTAGGGAGTCTCCGGCAAGGGCAGCATGGCGGGGAGGTCTATCTCCTCAAACCGGCTCTGCCTGCAACCGGGCAGTTTTCTGAATGGGCGGTTGTTGAGTAGGACAAGGCGTTCACGAATGGCCACATTGGCTTCGGCCAGGCTGAAGAAGGTCCGGTTGCGAAGGCTTGCCAGGATGAAGCGTTGGGCAATCAGCACGCCGCCTTCGACCTTGGCTTTATCCTTGGGGTGACGGACACGGGCAGGAACGACAGCAGCGCCGTAATGATCAGCAAGCGCGGTATAGGTGGGATTGAGGTCGGGTTCATAACGGCAGGTCTTGGTCACTGCGGAGCGCAAGTTGTCGGGAACCAAACAACGGGGTACCGCGCCCAGAAAAGCAAAGGCCCGGGCATGGGACCCAGTCCAATCCGGAAGTGACTGCGTCCAAGTGGCCTCGACATAGGTCTGGTTGCTGCCGCCCATGACGCCCACGAACACCTGGGCTTGCCGAATCTCACCGGTTGAGGCGTCCACGATCGGTAGAGTCTGGCCGCTGTAGTCGACGAAGAACTTCTCGCCGGCACGGTGTTCCTGTCGCATGGATAGATCAAGCTTCTTGCGCCACTGGCGGTAGATCTCACAGAATTGGCTGTACTGGTAGCCGGTGGGGGCACCCTCCTTGTACTCCTGCCACAACAGCATAAGGCTCAGCTTATCTTTGGTGGCAAGTTCATCATGCAAAGCTTGCCAGTCGGGCTGGGATAGTTTGCGGGAAGATGAATGGACTACAGAAGGATAGAGACGTTGTTCAAGGGCTTCGTCATCAAGATCATAAGGCAATGGCCAGGAAAGGCCGGCAGCCGTTGCCCGGTGGATTGTCGCGTTCACGGTGCTTTTGCCGACACCGCAAGTTCTGGCTGTATCACGCTGACTCTGGTTACAGGACCAGATAAGGCGAAGTATTTCTCGTGTTTTTCGCATGGTAACTCTATCTCGTGGCATCAAGCCCTCCTTATATTGAATCAAGGAAGACAGGATACCGGTTGAAGGTTACCCCGCGACTATTCTCTTTTTAGGCACTGGCCTTTTTCGTCGGAATGGTGCCCGCAATCGAATCGGAATGCTGGCCTTTTTCCCATCGGAACGGTGGTCTTTTTCCCGCCGGAATGGTGGCCGGATTCAACCGGAATACGCACTCAACCGAGCAGGCCTTGATGTAGGCCGCAAGCGTAGGCTTCCCCGTCAAGTGGACAGTTGAAAAATAGAGTTTCCAGCGTTCTTTGACAGGAAATCAGCAGGCGTCAGATTCCCGAGAGAATCATGTGGTCGCTGTTCGTTGTATTCCATCTTCCACCAATAGGTGGTTTCCCGCACCTCGTTCAGGTTACGGAACAGATACATGTCAAAAACTTCGTTTCGTTACGTCTTGTTAAAGCGTTCAATGAATGCGTTTTGATTTGGTTTGCCGGGTTGAATGTACTGAATTGTCATACCGGCCTCTTCGGCCCAGGCTATGAATTCACCTCTAAGAAATTCCGGGCCGTTATCAGTTCTTAGGACATCGGGCAGGCCTCGCTCCAAGCGAAGACGTTCAAAGACCCGAATCAATCGTTTTCCAGTAATCGAGGTGTCGATCTCAACATGCAGCAGTTCGCGGTTGAAATCGTCGATCACGTTAAAAGTCCTGAATCGACGACCGGCATAGAGCGAATCGCTCATAAAGTCGGCGAACCTTACCTGGTCGGGGTTGCAGCGGCACAAGTAACGGTTGCTGAACACGTTTTGGCAGTCGCTTCTTGGCCCGGCGTTTCTGATTCAGGTTCAGTTTGCAATAAACCCGGTAATCCGCTTATGGTTCCAGTTATGCCGAGTGCGAAGACATTTACGACATTTCCAGAAGCCCCAGCGAGGATGCCTGTCGAGCAGCGAGTTGTCGGCATCAACAACATCAACATCGCGATCCTGCATAACAGGGTTTCGATAGTGGGCCGCCCGAGACAGACCGATACAGCGACAACTACGCTGTACGGACATGTGGTGCTCGGAAATCAAACAAGCGATAGCTTTACGCTTGTCAGGCGGCCTTAAAGCTTTTTTTCGAGCAGGTCTTTCAAAGCCCTTTTTTCCAGGGCCATGTCAGCAAACATGCGTTTGAGTTGAAAGAGTTCCTGCTCCATCTCTTTCATGCGCTTGAGATCAGAGGCGCTCATGCCGCCGTACTTCGATTTCCAGTTGTAATAGGTGGCATCCGAGATCCCATATTTTCGACAGATCTCTTTAACTTGAATGCCAGCCTCGCCTTCTTTAAGAATGGCGATAATTTGATTCTCGGTAAAACGTGTCTTTTTCATCAGAGCCTCCTGGTGGGTACATTGTGCCAGAAAACCTCTACTTTTGACATGTCTATCATTCAGGGAAGCTTACGGGGTGTGCTGCTCCCGCATGCAGTTTCATTTTCCTGCTGCGCTTCGGAATGACAGCAGAGACGCACTTCCGAACCGTTGTCGCTGACCACCCGCTGCTAACTCATGGCAAGATAGTTATAAATTTCTAAAATCTTGTTAAGGTTTATTTCTGATTCATCCTGAGAAGCATACGCAGTGGAGGCAGTATTAATTGGTAGTTGATTAAGAACTTGTTTGACTTGCCGAACAAGTTCCTCACTGTTACCGATGGTGAAAAGGGTGACACCAGGTGGTCGGAAATCTGTATTGCTCGCCACCACAGGGACCCCCAGGGAAAGTGCCTCACGAACCGAATTTGAATCGCCATCAAAAAGAGTCGCTCGCACAAAAATCTTTAGGGAGTGCATGACTGCAAGGGCTGCGGGATGTTGCAGAAATCCAGTTGGGAATATTTGCTGGCGCAAGCACTGATATCCGCGGAATTGCTCAGCGTCACTTTCTTTCAGGCCAATCAGAATTATGCCCAAATTGGGAAAATCCTGCACAAGGGCGCTGAAAGCATCAAGCAAGAGCTGGAGACCGTATTCTGGATCCAAAATCGCGTGGGCACCGATAACAGGATGATGTTGGTCAATGAAATTTTGTATTTCTTCAGGAACTTCTCCTATCTCTGCAGGATTAACACCAAGAAATCCGGCAATGATAGCAGTGGTTTTTTTAGGGGCTCCAGATAGAATCAAAGCTGCCTTGGAGTCATCGTTCCTGCAGATAACAGCACCAGCCAGTTGTAATGTCAAATGAATAATTTTTTTTTCCATGCCTTTGCTTGAGGCAATATATTTGGGAAGAAGGCCTGAGCCGACGGCAATAACTGAACGTTTCCTGTTGATGAGGCCGACCACGGAGCAAGCCAGAGCACTCAGCCAACTCTTAAAATTATGGCCGCTCGTAACGATGTGAATGATGTATCCCTGTCTGGCGAAACCAAATAGATTCCAAAGGTAGCCAATATGGCTCTTAATGGAAATGGCCCCCGGTAGGTCTTCGGACCGATATTCACCGATATTAAGTACCTGACAAAGAAATCCTCTCATTTGCAGAGATTTCTGCAAACGAAGGATTTGAACCGATATGCCACCAAAAGGCGGGGGGTATGGACCAACAAGAAGAATTTTTTGCATGTACCCCTACCTCAATTATCAAGCCAATTTTGGCACCATTTCTCAAAAAATAGAATCGACCAGAGCCTAGCGCTCAGATCAATAGTCTTTCGCTGCTGTAGGTCAAGAAGCGACTTGACGTAGGAGGTATTTAAAAGGCCTCGCTGCTTACATTTATCACTCAAGAGAATACCTACGGTCATGTCTTTAAGCTCGTTTTTGAACCATTGATCGATTGGCAGATCAAAGCCTTTTTTGGCGCCATACAAAATATCGAGAGGCAATTTCGACTCAAATGATTTTTTCAAAATGTATTTTGTCTGGCCGTTGTGCAGTTTCAACGATGAAGGAATTGTTGCTGCAAATTCCAAGAACTCGTGATCAAGAAACGGTGCCCGCGTTTCAAGAGAACAGTACATGCTCGTGCGGTCGACTTTGGTCAGGATATCCTCGGCCAAGTAAGTTTTTATATCCTCATACTGCAACTTCGAGAGATAATCGAGATCCGGATAGCGGTTATGATATTTTTCGAGAAAAGCGTACTCAGTTGTTGCAGCGTTCGATATCGTACTCTCATTGCGGATAGCATCGGATAAAAGGTGTGCTAGATGGCCTGAACCGTCAAGGGTTCTAAGCCTAGCGGATCGTTCAAAACGTGAAAGGCTGAGATTTTCGAGCACTCCTTTTCCTCTCGTTCCCATCGGTAGAATCCTGGAGACTCCACCAAATAGAAGGTTCCGCAGGACAAGCGGTATACTGTCTAACTTTGTAAAGGAAAGAGCCTTCTTGTACCTGTCATAACCAGCAAATGCTTCGTCTCCGCCATCTCCTGAAAGGATGACAGTGACATGTTGCCGGGCTATTTTCGAAACGTAATAGGTTGGTAGAGATGAACTGTCACCAAAGGGTTCATCGAACATCCACGTGAGTTTATCAAGAGCATCAAGAGCATCGGGCCTTACCGTAAACTCATGGTGGTCAGTCCCATATTGCTTTGCCACGATTCTGGCAGATTTGAGTTCATTGAATTTTTGTTCGTCGAAGCCAATCGAAAAAGTTTTGATTGGTGCTGTATCCAACGAAGCCATGGTAGCGACAACAGCACTTGAATCTACCCCCCCACTCAAAAAAGCCCCCAGCGGCACGTCACTTATCATACGGAGACGCACCGCTTCCCGCAGCTTATCATGCAGTCCATCAATCCAGTCCTGTTCGCTGAGGGAGTTGTTTGCCTGAAACACAAGATCCCAATACTGCTCAACTGAAACTTTGATCCGGATGAATCCGGCCTCATCCTTTATGAGTTCGGCCATGAGGAAGTGGGCTGGCGGAAGCTTGTAAATATCTTTAAAAATACTCCGTGGAAAGGGGATATAGTTGTAGGTGAAATAGTCAATAATCGCCTCATGATCCAGATGTTTCGCTACAGTTTTGTCCTGTAAGATCGCTTTAATTTCAGAAGCAAAAATAAGTTTATTGTCCTTCAGGTAATAATAGAGGGGTTTTTTCCCTATGCGATCCCGTACGAGGAAGAGCCGTTGACGTTTAGCATCCCAAATGCCGAAAGCGAACATCCCGCGTAAGTGTCTCAGGCAGTCTGTACCATATTCCTCATAAGCGTGGATGATCGTTTCAGTGTCGCTCTTTGTCGAGAAGCGATGCCCCTTGTTTATGAGTTCCTCCCTGAGTGCCTGAAAGTTGTAAATTTCACCGTTAAAGGTGATCCAGATGGAACCATCCTCATTGGTAAAAGGTTGCTTGCCTCCTTCAAGGTCGATGATGCTGAGTCTCCGATGTCCAAGGCCGACAGGGCCATCAATGTGCGTACCGCGACCATCTGGGCCACGACGGCTCAAGACATCGGTCATCCGATTCAAAAGCTCATGCTGTTCATGCAGTGATCTGTCTAGGTCTATGAATCCAGTTATTCCACACATTGGCAGGGGATTCCTTTGTTTTGATATGCCATCGGTTATCTTCCTTTCAGCTAGCATTAAGCAGGGGGCTGGCTATTGGGATGGAGAATGATATTTTTTATTATGTCTTTTAACTTCAGCAAAAGCAGGAGAAAATTTGCACTAGGTTTGTTTGGGAGCATCAGTGTGTGGGTAGCACGGTGTTCTTTTGCCCAATTGGCTTTGTATCCTTCAGCTCCTCGTAAAAAATCATAATATTTTTTTCCATCATCAATAGCATCCTGTATTGTTCGCCCAATCAGGACTACTCCAGGAGAATAGTTTTTGTAATCAGGATCCCAGCCGGTTTGGTAAAAAATGGCGGTTTCTTCCCAATAGAACATCAAGACCGCAGCAATAGGCTTTTTGTCAACGATGATCCGGTAAAGTTTAGCCCTATTTTTTACTGCAGACTGATTGCAAAGGTCCTGAATAAAATTTTGAAAGATCGGGTCAGTAAAGGTACAAGGTATGCCTTCTGCTTGCCATCGCTTAATGTGGAGGGAAAAAAGGTCTCCCAGTCCCTCCTTGATCTGTTCGGCATCGCTTACCACTGTTATTTGGCCACCCAAACTCTCGAGGATTTTTTTTGTGTAATACCGAACATTAGAACGGAATTTTTTTGATAGACTTTGGAGGTAAGCGTTATAATTTAATGGAAGGGTGATATAAGGGCAAGTCCTTCTCTCCTGCTGGCGCACAGGATGTCCACAGAGCAATTTTTTCTTACTTTCCCAAACCGGATCAGTTACCAAGACCTCCCCGAATAACAGTAAGGAGAAATTCATTTTTTGTGCTAAAATCCATGATACGACATGGTTTAAAACGGGTTGTTTGTCTCGGAACTCGCAGAGAATGTCAAGATAGTCCCCTGTGACAATTTCTCTTCCCATAAAACCAAGCACTGTACAATATAGCTTGGGCAATATTCTAATTTTGTAAAATGCCATGGGTAATATGGCCTTTACCTTATCATCCTCCGTGACAATAATGGTAAACAAGGAGTTGGCAGGAGAAAAATGTTTGAGCCAAAGTAACTGCCAATCCCATGAACGAAAAAAACCATCTTTTGGGTCCATTTCAGCCAAGGTATCCCACGCTTTTCTGTAAGCGGCTAGCGCTTCAATTGAAATTATCGGTGTAACTTTGTAGTTGGCCATGCCCGCAATCCATAATCTCTATTGAAATATTTTATTAATCCCTGATATATCCATTTCAAATATCTCCTGGGTATGGCCAATAGAAATACTCCTTATTCTTTTTAAACGATACAAGGGGACTGAAAGTGAATTTTTCCCTGGTATTGTTGTTACGCTACATGATGCACCACAGTCTTCAAGTACTCTTTCATCAAATTCTGAAAAATCATTGATTGTTCCATTTGGGTAGCTAAAAGGGATAAAATCATTGCCCGTAATATTTTTTATTACATTTACAGATAAATTTATTTCATACGCCCTCTCTATTTCGGACAAATGTGATAAAATCGCATGGCTTGATGTATGCGCTCCCCAACTAAACAAAGAACAAGCCTCTCTAATTTGCAGTGAAGATATTGGTGTCAGCAGCCTCTTGTGATCATCAGTAAGCATTGCCTGGCACTGCTCCCAGAGGGGTTGTATTTCTTTTGAAAAATGATAGACCGAACATGTTTTGTAATCTGGCAAGCTATTGAATTGATCAATAAGATTGACATCAGTAATGCGCTTACTGTTGATAAAATCTTTGATGCAACGATGCATGTCAAAATGAAAAAATTTATTACTGTCAATATAGTTTGTGGCCAGAAAAACGGTTACAGGAATTTTGAAATTCTTGAGAATTTTTTCTCCATAAAAAAGGTTATTTGCATAGCCATCATCAAAGGTAACCACGACAGATTTTCGAGGGAAAGGCTTCTTTTCTTGTAAATGGCGGACAGCCTTAGACAGGGAGATTGGATTCATCCTTGTCCTGATAAATTTCATCTGACTCTCGAATTGTTCGGTTGTGACAAAGGCGGGTGATATCCAGCGAAAACTCCTGTCCTCCGGCAGACAAAGGGCATGGTAGGTCAGTATATTCAAACGCTCATTTCCGAAATTCAGGAAAAAGTTGTTTATCCCAGTCATGGTTATGAACTTAGAGACAACTGTTTTTAAAAATTCCCTAGGAAACATTTTTTCTTTCCATCATTGAACTATAAAATTGCATATATCTTTTCACCATTGTTGCCTGATTGAATTTCTCGAAAACAATCTGTTTGCCCCTCTCAGATAAGTCTTTAGCCAATTCAATATTCGTTAGCAGCTCAACAATTTTAAATCCGATTTCTTCTGGCGACTTTGCTGGAGCAAGAAGACCGTTGACATTGTTCGTTATCAGTTCGTTATTTCCTTCAACATCGGTAGCCACAATTGGGGTGCCGCTTGCTGCTGCTTCTAGCAAGCACAAAGATAATCCTTCAAAAAGCGATGTTAATGCGAATACATCAAAAGTTCTAAGCAGAGTTGCTACATCTTTTCTGTAACCAAGGAACATAATAGAATCTTGAATTGCGAGTTCATAAGTCAATCTTTCCAATTTGTCACGTAAAGGCCCGTCTCCTGCAATAACCAACACAGCTTCTGGTACATGGTGGATAACAGTTTGCATTGCTCTAATGAGTGACGCGTGATCTTTTTGATCTCGCAGGACCGATATATTTCCGATTATCTTTGCGTTTTTTGCGACATGGTATGATTCTCGAGCACTATCAACAATTTTTTCATCCTTTTCATTGAATTGATCGATATTGATCCCATTTGTAATCGTCGTGATTTTACCTTTCAAAAAAGGAAATTTTGTTGAATAATATTGCTCGAGATGAGCTGTAATGCTTAGAAAGGAATCGATGAATCTATACAAAACAGAATTATAGAGAAAAATTTTCTTAGGTGATGAAGTTTCCACTTCAAATTTTATATGCTCAGAATGCACCAAGAGGTTTTCTCTATAAAATAATTTTGCCAAGCAAGCATAAAGAAGAGGGCCTTGACCATGAGTATGAATGATGTCAATACGCTCATCTCTTGCCCGTCGGGCGATCTTGGCAGGAATGGAAAAATCTTTACCTGGTTTTTTGCCAAGACTCAGGTGTGGCGTGCCATTTGCCATTAGTATTTTCCTGAGTTCACCCCTATCTTCCAAGGCACAGACAGAAACTGAAAACAGTAATGAACGGTTCAGTTCTTCTGCAAGCCTTGCAGCGAGCATTTCGGCACCACCCATATCCATTGAGCCGATAATTAACATTAAATTTAATTTCATCATTATTGTCTGATCAAAAGACTTTTCATGGCATATTCCTACGTAATTGAGCGCAAGAGCATTGGCTTCAGATTGAGCGCCGTGTTAACGGCCTTTGGTATCAATGGTTTCGTAGCTCTGTATAAGATTTCTGCCCCAATTCCGCTAACTACAGCTCCTACCAAAAATAAATTGATCGAGTTCAATCTTATGTAATGCGTTAAGAATATCAGCACTCCGCCATGAATAAGAAAAAAACATAACACCTGCTCTGCAAAGCAAACAAGAGCTTGCCAATATAATTATTTCCAGATAATTCATTTTTTGATAACGGAAATATTTGCGTTAATATGTATCCAAAAATAAAAGTTAAATAATATAATAACATATTAAATTTTATACCAAAACAAAAGAAACCAAATATAAAAACAACCAATATCATACTTTTATTGCTTTTCAAGAGCAATGTTACATATATAATTAAATATAAAATCAACATAAAAGTAATATACCATCCAATAACATATACTGGATTTTTCAAAAATAGATTTCCTCCCAGCACTGTAACCAAGTCTTCAACTACACTTGTATCCTTATACAAAACGAGACGATTAATTGTAACGGCTGGCACAATAATAAACCAGTATGGCAACATTATTGAAAATATGCGCTTGCAGAACCATTCTAACGGTTGGACATCACTCCCCAAAAGGAAGTACCCAGAAAGAAAGCAAAAAATAAGTATAGCTATGAAATCTAAGCCGTGATTATTGAGCCCCAGTTGCCCGAGGCCATGATAAATAAAAATACAAGCCGTCGCGAAAATTCTCGCAAAACTTGCTGCCACAGAGAACGTTTGCCTCATTGTCATTGGTCGGTTGCCGTATTGAATTTGCACATACAGTTATCGCCTGTTTTTTTTAACTGTTTTTTTTAATGTCTCAACGACAAGTTCCGTATCTTTCTCAGAAAGCTGGTGATGAATTGGCAATCCTAGAAGATGGTCGGATAAATATCTAGCATCAGGGTAGGCTGAAAGAGACAAAGATTTATGCAAAAATTTGCCAAAGACAAACGGATCGACCCCCATCATGCTCATTTCATCAGCCACCCTATCCCTGTTTTCAAGAGCAACCACACAACAAAGCGGGCAGACACCTTCATTAATTTGATTATATACTATCGCTACTCCAGGAATATCTTCGAGATGTTTTATCATTCGTATATAGTTTCTTCTTCTTGTTTTTATGATTCCGTCATATGGATCTTTTTTAAGTAAAGGCTTGGAAAGGGAACTTATCGAATGATCATAATAATGCGTCGGCAATTCATAATAGTGAGTTCCATCTTCTTCGATAGTTACACTAATGTCTTTTTTATTTTTTGACAGGTTTTTATATAAATTCAAAATCTCTCTCGAGACGAGCCCTGCTAATGACTTATTTTTTGCCTTATACTCCAGAATTGACCTAATAGTGACTTTCAACAGGGACAGATTGAAGTATTCTTTTCCAAGAGGAGGAGATGGAAACCTCGGGGAATTGCACAAAAGCCCCCCCCCATTGGGTAATCCGATTGTTTTTTGAAGGCTGTAAACACCAAAGGCGCCAAAACTCCCAAGCCACTTTCCTTGATAAGCTGAATACAGAGCATGGGCACAATCTTCAATAAGAAATAAATTATTATCGACACAAAATTGCATTACCTTGGTCATATCCTGAGGAAATCCGAAGTAATGAATAACAACCAATACTCGAGTCTGCTTTGTAACTCGAAGAGACAGTGCGTCAAAATCAATTGTTAAATCCGTATCAACCTTGAAATATTCAACTTCATAACCGGCACGGAGCACAGCTTCTACCTCAACCCCACAATGAAATGAAGGAACGAGCACCTTGCTGCCAAATGGGAGTTTTGTAGTTTTCAGTGCAAAATACAGAGCCGCCCGACCTGATGCATAGTAAAAAAAATTACGCCGAGAGAGGATCGGATCATTTGCGAGCGGTGGCCCAAAATAGTTGCGCAGCTCAATGTTAGGAAAAGAGTGTATTGGGTAGTTCATAAACTTTAAAATCTAATTCAAGTTTCTGACTTAGCTAGTTTAATTGAGGTGGATCAACTTATTTGGACAAGGATTGAGGTGGTATCCAAAGCCCAGACCTGATTGGCTCGCCACGTCATTCTTTGAAATCATGCGTTTGGCAGGGAGTCCCGCACAAAGGGCACGGGTAATGCGATCCACGTCGAGCTTGAATTGCTAACCGCAGTTCATAAGGCCTCTTTTCCGTGTTCAATATTTGATCAGCAATTTCCCAAGGAGCCTGCAGGCCAAGCCTAATGCAATGATATCTTAACTGTTCACGCCCCCTCCTCGTCATTTGGTATACAGCAAACCGGAAAATGATTTTGAACATTGGCTCCATAATCACAGCAGGTTAGATCATGCCAGAAATTTGAATATTATCTTTATCGTCAAATATCATTAGTGATCTATTTAAATGCCCTGACGCTATCGCTTCTAAATATAAAACTGCCACGAGATGTCCTACATCTGAGCAGGGGTGACTCAGCACAAAATCATCCCACCTATTGCGCATTTCCGGCGAAAAAGATTCAATTCGCATGGCCTTTTTCCTGAAAAAAATGGGAAGCTATAATCGTAGAGACTATATCAGAAAACACTTTTGCTCCTTCAATATTAAGGTGGAGGACATCTTCGAAAAGCATATTGCTTTTAAAAATAGGATAATTATCTATGGTGATTGGATAAAAAGGGATATTGTGCTTCACTGAAATTTCTCTGAAAATATTTTCAGTTTTTATATCTCTTTGGTTTTGTTGCAGGTCTGGATAATAGAGAGGTGGGGCGATAAAAACCAAACTTATGCTGTATTTTTTGCATGTTGCGATTATGTCTTCGTATAGAGATATTTTTTGCAGGTCAGGTGAGTAATAATCATTAAATTTGTTTTCAACTGTCTTGGCATCAACAGGAATTGACAATATCTTTTCAGAAGGCTTTTCTCTCCTGTAAACAGGATCATCTTTGAAGTATTTTATCGCAACTGATGGAACAATGTTGTTGAATTTAAATGATTTAATACTATATTTCAGCTTTCCTAGAACACTGTCTTTTGTAAGAGATTGATCAATCAGTTGATTTCTTCCATACAGCGGGGATAATTTATCGATATTTGCGAAAAAATTTCCTTTCCAAGCATTATCGTGTAACTCAAAAAGATCGATTCCAAGAATTATCATATCTGGGGCGACATGATTCTGAGTAACCCAGTCGAGTAAGCATCGAGAAAAAAGGATAGAACTACCATCAAGGCTTACGTTTAATATGCTTCGATCAATTTTACTTCCTATTTGATCACTGAGAAATGCCTTTGCTGTGGAGCTGCCCATGACAAGTACATCGAATTGATTTTTTCCTATATAATTAAATTTTCCGGGTCCAGTTGAGATTTTTTTATACATGCCAGACAACATAAAGGAGGTAACGGTGTCAACGAGGAAGAACAAGCCAACAAACAAAAAAATACACTTAACTATATGCCGGAAATTAGAATTGGACATAGATGAAGCCTTTGTCTGAATCTACACCGAAAAGTATAACGATGAACAACAAAAAATATAGGATTGACCATCTAATGGGTAAAGGTAGGCGTATAAATTCAACACGTTTAAGCACGTCGTTGAACAACAGAAATTCCAAAATCATGAGAGACAGTATGCCTGCAAACCCATGACCGAGTGCAGTTGTGTCGATAAAGAGATTTGGCCAACCATGGGAGATATTCTGGATGAAGAATATTGAGTCGGTAATATTATTAGCTCTGAAGAATATCCATGCAAGCGTGACAAGGTGAAATGTTACAATAATTTTTATAAAAGAGGGGATGGATGCACTGAGTCGTGCAAGAGGGGCGTGTTGTTTTGTTAAGTGAGTAACGACACGTTCGAACACTAAATATATTCCATGAATACAGCCCCAAACGACAAAAGTCCAGTTCGCTCCGTGCCAAAGACCACAGAGGAGAAATACCAGCAGCAGATTTCGGTATTGAACGGGCAAAGGGACCTTATTCCCCCCGAGAGGAATATATAGATAGTCCCTGAACCATTGAGACAGCGTCATATGCCAGCGTCTCCAAAATTCCGAAACAGAAGCTGAAAAATAAGGGAGGTTGAAGTTTTGAGCAATATTGATGCCAAGCATCCGACCACAACCAATTGCGATCAGTGAGTAACCTGCAAAATCCGCATAGATTTGGAACGAGTAGAAATATGCAGTTGTAAGAAGGGTCGGCCCACTATAGCGATACACATCGTTGAATATAACATCTGTGTATGTGGCAAGACGATCCGCAATGGCTGATTTCATGGCGAGGCCACATAACGAAATAAATAAACCATACTGAAAATCAACAGGGTTAAATATAGGAGGATTTTTGAACTGGGGCATTAATGATGAAACTCTATCTATTGGGCCAGAAACGACCTCTAGGAAAAATATAACATAGAGAAAGAAGTGGCCGAAATTTTTCTCTGGCGCGATTCGTTCCGCCGCAATATCGAGGACGTAACTTACCTTTTTGAATGTGAAAAAAGAAATTCCGAGAGGAGCTATAATGTTTAAAGCGATTGGTATACCGATAGCTCCCCTCCCCCCGCCTTGAAGAAGCAGGAAAATATCTGTCAACAGATTAAAATACTTAAACATAATCAGCATGGTTATATTGGTCACAACACAGAGAGCAACAAGAAATTTTTTATCTCTCCTCGCTGGCAACATGAGGCCTATAACGTAGTCCATGGCAGTTGACACGACAAGGATTGCACTTCCACGAATGTCATGAACTCCATAAAATAATAAGCTGGACAAGAGCAAAACAATCCATCGGAATTTAGGAGTTGTGCCATAATAGGCTATAAAAACGCCTAGAAAAAATAACCAATAAGAAATTGAATTAAAGAGCATCATTGCTGCTACTTAAGTGTGGAACATTTTTCGAACCGTGCAACCCGTTCGTTTGACCCGGACTCCGGCATATGCTCAACCCGCGACACAGCGGTGCCTAATACCTGCCCTTTTGTGAGTTTGTGGACGATTTGGATAAGTCCGCCCAAGTAGAAAAGATAGAAACGATATGCCCATGGCAGGAAAAACGCACCGGCCAAAAATCCAAGCAGGCTAATACGAAGGGCCTTAGATATTATTATCAACTCCTTACTTTCAAGTGTATTGATAGTGGTAAGAATTTTTTGATCGTGGTAGAGGGTGTAAAAAAGGAAGAAAATAAAAAGCAGATAGAATATTAGCGGAATAATACCCGTGTCAGCACCAAACTGTAGAAAAAGATTGTGGGCCAAAAATTTTCCCCTAAAGATACCGTCAGGTTTAGAGTCAGAGTCAGAGTCAGAGCTCTGAAATGGCGACATACCATATTCCTTGATGATAAGGTAACTGTGGTTACCGAGACCATATTCGGAAATTGGATGGGATAATATATATTTGAAGGCGATAGACATTGCGGTTGCTCTGTGTTCTGCCGAGCCCGTAGAGTCTGCATCGACGCGCGAGATTTCCCTCATACGGGAAATATATTCTTGGGGAACGTAGCGATAGGTGAATAGAATCACGATCGGAATAATTGCGAGTGCCGTCCAACGCCGTTGCCTTGGATTATCGAATTGGGTTAGCCATACACCTAGCGAAACAAGAAGTGCGAGAAACCCTCCTCTCGATTGAGCCTCAACAATACCTAAAATGAAAATATAAATGAAATAAATTGAAAATAGCCGGAATATTTTATTTCGAATTAACAATATGAGAGCACCGGCAATCGGTATAATATAGATAAACACAGCACTTAAACCGTTTGGATCCGCAAGGAGATAGGATCCACCGGAGATGTCCGCACGGCCAGCATTCCACACAGGGTAATGAACGAGTTGATAAGCCGAAGCGAAGGTAGCGCATGTCAAAGCAATCAAATATGCCTTAAACTCTTGCTGGTTAGTTAATATATGAGAAATGAGAAAAAAAATTGCAACTGACTTAGTAAAGTGATTGAGATATTCTTTGCTATGGGTGACATCAACTGAAAAGCAATAAGTGGAAAATACGGCTAATATATATACTAGTACCAAGCATAATGTAGCGGGACTCGCAACTAACAAACTTTCGCCTTTTGCTATTCTAACGAAGACATAAAAAACGGCTGCAGAGCTTCCAAAGATTAATGGCAAATGCGAAAAATTATCCCCCAAATAGTAGAGAGGGCTGAAATAGTTTGAGACTGTAAAAAATGTTAGAAGCCAAAAGGAGATGGAAAAATTTCGGCTGATATTTATGAGTTTCCCTTGTTCCATATTTAAGTTCTCGTACGACATCAAGCCGTTTTCTGTTTTAGATATCTACTAGCGACTCTTCTGATATTATCCTGGATAAGCTGTTTTTCATTAGGCAGCAGGATTGCGCTTAGCGAATACAGGCCCACGCATGCAACTCCGTAAAGAACAAAAGTAAAGAGAAACGATGGAAGGGGGGCAACAAAAAAGGCTTTCTTGATAAAAAAGCAGGCACCACCTATCATCCCGACCGAAATGGCAACGTTGGCTAAGGCCTGTGTTGGGAAAAAGCTACTGATGGGCATATCTAAAAGGCGTTTGCATTTAAATATAAAGAAAAAGCGCCAACACAAATTAGCCACAACAAACCCTATGGCGGCCCCGGCTAAACCAGCCTTAGAGAGCAGGAAGATACAGAAACCAGAAGAAAGGAGAAGGGTGGCGAGGTTGCTTATGAGGATGAATCTTGTCTCGTTAAAGGCACGAGGGACATGTTGAACTAATATTGTGGACAGGGGGATCATAAGGATGAAGATCCTAAAAACAGGCACAGACGCTCTGTATGTATCGGTAAAAAGAAGAACGATAAATTCTTCCGCAGTAATAAACAAGAAAACAAAAATCGGAAAAAAGAGTATCCAGAGTTTTCGTAACGAATTGCTGATGAGTTCCGCCATTACAATGGAAGAATTTTTCGCACCAGCAATTTCTGACATCTTTACGAGAGAGGCTTTTGCAACGGAATCAACTATTATTCCGAGGATCGGCAATTGAAAACACCCAACTGCATAGACTGCATAATCCGTTATACTCACAGAAGATGATACGATAAATTGATGACTGGATTGGACAAGAGTATTGACGACGACAGCGAGGCCAAAGGGAAGGGAGTAGGCAAGCTGGGATCGAAGATGTGGCAACTCTATGCGTTGAAACTGGATTGTTTTTGCTAAATAACTGCCTAATGCTAGAGCCCTAACGACTCCAGTACCCATGAGTGCTAGCAGTAGAACACCAATCTTGCCACCAGCAAGAGCCACTATAATAGATACTATCGAACGGAGTGCTTCTGACAAAAAGGAAATAACCCCTGCTTCGAACGCCTTTTTTTCGACAATAAGCAGGGTTTCTTGAAGGTTAGAAAAATGCCATGAGATAGCCACAAGGCCTAACATTGGAATGTGTGAGGAAAGGCTGTTGGCATTTTCGCTAAAAAGATTACCGATCTTCTCATTAAAAAAGAAAAAGGCGATTGCTACACCTGTGCAGATGATGATTTGCAGATAAATTGTTTGAGATACTATCTGACTCTTTTGCTCTGGGAATTTTGGAACGAAATAGAAGAGACTATTGGAGACTCCTAAGTCAATTACAGGTAACACGACGGCAAATACAAGAAATAATTGCTTGTAAACGCCAAACTCCTCTACGGAAAATGTCCGCACTAAAATCATCGGCACAAGAATTGAGAGTGGCAACGCCAACAGTCGGCCCGCCATCAGCAGCCCCGCCTGTTTGGTGAGTGATGCTTGTGGTTTCACGCGTCCTCTCATTTCATATTTTCGAGTTGAACTCCAAGCCGATGTGCTGGGTTTTCGTGCCCTACTCGAATCGGTAGATTACAGGACGGGGAACTTATTTTTCTGCTGAATCAGCGCCTCGAACAGTTGTTCATATTTTCGGATACATTCTGTCCGGCTGTAGAATTGCAGGGTGTGAACCCTACCGTTGGCACCATAAGCATCGCACCTTTCTGGATCATTATGCAGCCTCAGAATGGCTTCTGCTAACTTTTGCGGCTCACCTGGTTCAACACATATCCCACAGCCTGCATTGTTGATCACATGGGGGGCGTCACCTTCTAGTGACAGGCTAGTAATCACCGGTCTAGCGCCGGACATATAGCCCAGAATCTTGGAGGGGATGACCGGGCATTTTAAGGATTTGTGGAGAGATGCAAGACATACATTAGATGCAGCAACAACCTCAGGATACTGTTCTTTAGAGACAAAAGCATGGAATACCACATTGCTCAGTCCAAGGCTAACTGCCTTCTTTTGAAGGCGTTCCTTTTCCACGCCTTCACCTACTATCAAGATGATAATCTCGGGTGCACACCTCAGAAAGGAAGCTGATTCAATGATGGTATCCAAGTCTTGGGCAAAGCCCAGGACACCAGCGAAGAGCACCACAAACTTGCCCTGCAGGTTATTTCTGGACCTGAATTCATTGTCTTTGGGTCCGGGTGTGACAATATCCGGATCAACCCAGTTTGGGACAATGGCAACCTTTTGCTGGGGTACGCCTTCCCCGAGCAGATAATCCTTATTACCCTGGGAATGCACAGTAATAACCTGAACATTGCGATAAACAAAATGCTCTATCGTTTTGACCAGGCGAATGAGCGTCTTATTGGTTAACAGGCCAAGGTCTATGGCATATTGGGGAACCAAATCTTGGACATTGAATACGTGGGGAATACCCCTGATTTTATCCAGGAAGAGGCCAACCAGGCCAAGGGTGAGCGGTGGAGAATAGGCGATGCTGACATCAAATTTCCTCAGAAACACCCCATATATGAAGTATGCCAGCCCATTGACCAACTGGCCGACACCTCGGACGATAGCTGGGGCGTTGCTCCGGTGGATGGGTAAAGATGAGATTCCGATGACATCAATGCCAGACACTTTGTGCTTATAAATAAACTGTTGCCAAAAAGTCCGCTTTTCGCCCTCAACCGGTTCGGGAATGGAGGTGAGCACAACGACTTGGTGTCCAAAATTTTTTAGGGTTTCGGCTAATTCAAACATGATCTGGGCTGCGGAACGAACTTCGGGTGGAAATACCGTTGTCAAGATGAGAATACGCATGGCTATAGTTTCTGATTGAGTTTTTCAGCGAGACTTTCGACAATGCGTTTTGAAGCATGGCCATCGCCAAAAGGGTTGGAAGCATTGGTCATCGCTGCATATAGTTGCGAATTGTTCAAAAGGTTTTCCACATGCCCCACGACACTGTCCGTGTCCGTTCCGACAAGGCGGGCGACACCTGCATCCACGGCCTCTGGCCGTTCTGTGGTTTCACGAAGCACAAGCACCGGCTTTCCGAGGGAAGGCGCTTCCTCCTGTACCCCACCCGAGTCGCTGAGCAGCAGATAGGCACCTTTCATGGCGCCCACAAAGCGTTCATATGCCAGCGGTTCTATTAAGTGAATGTTCTTGACGTCCTGCAGTGCCGCATACACCGGCGTCCGAATATTAGGATTTGGATGCACAGGGTAGATTATGTCGATGTTATGCCGCGCCGCGAGTATTTTCAAGGCCTGGCAAATATCTCGGATAGGCTTGCCGAAATTTTCTCGTCGATGTGCTGTCACCAAAATGTATCTGGAACTTGACAGCGCGAAATCCCAACTCGGCTCCTGGATGCGGGACGCTGTCCACAGCAGAGCGTCAATGACCGTGTTTCCTGTGACTACAATATTTGCCTCTGGAATCTGCTCAGAAATTAAAGCCTTCGCAGCTGCGTTGGTCGGTGCATAATGGTAGGTAGCCAAGGTGCCCAGTAAACGCCTATTGATCTCCTCCGGAAAAGGATTGTAGCGATGATTTGTCCTCAACCCGGCCTCCACATGCCCCACCGGTACCTTGGCATAAAATCCGGCCAACCCAGCGATCATCGCGGTGGTCGTATCCCCTTGCACCAGAATTACGTCCGGCTGCACCTTGTCAATCACCTCCGTGAGTTTGAGCAGGGCGTTAGCAGTCAAAAAAGCAAGGGTCTGGTTGGGCACCATAAGATCCAAATCGATATCCGGTATGATCTGGAAAAAAGAAAGCATCTGGTCGAGAATCTGTCGGTGCTGTCCGGTCACACAGGTCACGGTCTTGAACCGGGTATCATCCTGGACTAGGGTCTTGATCACTGGAGCCATTTTAATAGCTTCTGGCCTGGTGCCGATCACGTTCAATACACACTTCATGACAGGTTGCCTCTTATTCGATTAATAAACCGCTAATTTCTTGAAAGTTGGACAACAAAAACACAAACTGCACCGAGAAAAAAGCTTGTCTCCTACCAAGAAAGACGCAGGGGACAAAAAGTTTGTGTCTACCTTGAGCGAAGTTTACACCGTTGAATTGCCCCACGAGGGTAACCTCGGAGTTCATTCAACTTGGACGGGTGTTTATAATTATATTGAATATTGGTATCTCCGATCAGCGGACGGCACTACTCAAACCGGGAGGGAAGTCGGCGGATGCTTCAATAAGGTTCCAATTATCCCTGAACCACTCAACATTCTTTTTCAACCCATCTTCAAAGCCGATTATCGGTTTATAACCAATCAGCTTTTCGGCCTTGTCAATGCAGGCCAGCAAGCGGGGTTTGGTATCCCATTTGCGCCGTTCTTTCATGGTTAACTCGGCAGTGTTGCCGGTAACATTATTGATCATTTGGGCAAGATCAATGATCTTTATTTCTCGGCCTGCCGCCAAATTAAAATTTTCACCAACTGCAGCTTCGTAATACCCGGACTTAACCAATCCCTGGACGAGGTCCATTACATAGGTGAAATCCCTTGTCTCCTCACCTGTCCCGGTAATGGGAAGCGATTTTCCATTCATAGCCCAATACAAGAAATTGGGAATGACGTTGCGGTACTGTCCCGGGGCCTCTCCAGGACCGTAGGAATTAAAAAAACGGCAGTTAACTGTCTTCAGCCCATACATATGCTTGTAATAGTTGCAATACATCTCGCCTGTCATCTTGTTAATTTGATAGGGAGTTGTCAAATGCATAGAGATGAAATCTTCTTTAAGTGGCATCTGCGGGTAGGATCCATAAATTGCGCAACCGCTTGAGGCAAAGACGAATCGTTCGACCTCGGTCAACTTTGAGAATTCAAGAAGTTTGGTTATTCCGATTACATCAACCTCTGCAGACGTCTCAGGATAATCAACAGAATTCTGATTGGCAAAAAAAGCAGCCAGATGAAAAACTATAGAGGGTTCTTCGTTGAAGCATCGGCGTAGATCAACATCTTTACGGACATCCCCAAACACAAACATGATGTTTGGCAGAGGGGTCACGTTCCAGGGATTGTTACTTTTAATGGCCGACAGGTTATCTAAAACAATGACCTTACCAGAAGTTCCGACAAGTTTAGATAGAGTAATAATTAAATTGCTTCCAATGGCGCCTGCTCCTCCAGTTACCAGAATGGTCCGGCCAAGATAGGAGGACTTGAGGCTGTCTTCCAACCGACATTGATCAAAGTAATTATCTACCAGTGCTATTCGTTTCTCGTACATGATTGCTCCTTTGATTTTGGAAAAAATGTCCACCTAAGTTTTCTGGCAATATACAAGCCAAACAGAGAAAGTGGGCGCATGATAGGCAAATAAGGGACTTTAAGAAGATACAGCAGGATTTTCTTGTGGATGGGGCACTCTGATAATTCCGTATCCGGATACCCCCAATCTTTCAAGGTTCTTCCCATCATGCAATTCATGGCCCAAACTTGACCACAGTCGGCCTCCTGTCGCCAAGCATATATTCGCTTGGGATCAACACCTCTTGTGGCCTTGGATTTCCACTCTTTCTCCCAGGCCGGAACAACATCAGACGATACGGTGTCATGCAACTGTGTTTGCTCATATTCTACACCGATAAAATCGCAGGCTATTCGCAGTGACTTAGCGGGAGATTCAACAATTTCCTCATATTTCAAGACCAGAAATTGCTCTTTAGAAAAGCATTGTGTGTACTGCTTGGTGATCTTCGCAAAATGATTCCACTGGGTACAAAACAGCCCAAATCTTCTTGGATTGTTCGGTTCAGCCCAAACCACATTCATCAAGGAGCGCACCACGTCTCGGCCATCGCGGATCACGCAGATGACTTTGGCGTTGGGAAAAGCGGTTAAGATGTCCGGCACATGCTGAATATGCCCGGGTGTTTTTTCACCAGGGATGATTTTACCATTTTTAATGGCATGGCATTCAATAAGTGCCCTGAGTAAGCTAGTAAGTGATTTTGGATAATTATTAAAAACCCCCAACACAACATCGCGATTCAACTGAAGGTCCTTGATCCGGTTATGCGTCACTGCGATTTCCACCAATTCTTCATTTGAAAGAGTATGAATTTGACTCAGAAATTGTGGCGCAAATTCTGTGAAAAATTGTGTTTCTGGGGAAATTGCAATTTTTGAGTGTCGATCAAGCAGAACCGCAAGCATGGTTGTACCGGAACGCGGTGCGCCGACAATGAAGATTGGGCTAAAAGTATCACAGTTGGCCACGTGAAGGCATAGTTCTTCTGGGTTCATATATTTTTCGTGGGGATCAAATGGACATAGAGATATATTGATATCTGTAATATGTAATCTGTTATTTTTCATGCAAATTCGATTGCCAAACATCGTTGCATCGGCCCGATACGCACTTCCACAAGCCTGTCACGGCAGCAGCGTTCATCACCATAAAAAAATAACTTAAATTAACTAGGCTATTATTGCGTACTACAGGAAAAATCTTGCCTAACAATGCAAAAACATAAAAGACAATTTGCATAAAAGTCGAAATGTTATAAAATATTCCTTGCGACAATATACTTGTCACAAAAAGCACCAATAATGCAAAGGGGACTAACAATCTACATATCTTATGCGCTAAGAAGCGACCCCAGATCGGGTTCCTCCAAGGAACAACGAGAGACGGAGAAGAGAATAAGAGTTGCCAGTTACCTGTTAAGGTTCGCACCTTACGCCTCCATTCTTGCGCCAGATCTTTTGAAACATAGTCGTATGCTATGGCGTTTGAATTAAAAATGCAATGATAACCTTGCATAACGATATTCATAGGGGCTAAGACATCATCTAGAATAGTCCCTTGAGGTAATGATCGATACAGTTTTTTACGAATCGCATAAATTGCACCAGTGGCTCCAACCACAGATCCAGTGGCACTTTCCATTTTCCTTATCCATTTTTCATATCTCCAATAAGCACCGATTTCAGCTTGAATGCTACTCTCAGCATTCTGCAAAAAAATTAGCTCTCCACTGACGCAACCAACATTATGGTCCGAGAAGGAGTTTACCAGATGAGTAATTGCTCCTGATTCAAAAAGTTGTCTAACGTCAGCGAAAATGATAATTTCACCCGTAGCTGCAGCCACTCCAGTATTGATAGCTACGGCCTTCCCTTGATTCTCTGACAATTCTATTATTTCAAGATTTTGCAAATTCAAATTACGTAATTCGTTAACAGTTCGATCCGTTGAACCATCTGATACAACAATGATTTGTATATTGTTCTGATTATAATTTTGTCGAGAAATATTGACGATCCGTTGGCAAATATTTTTTTCTTCGTTATAGGCGGCAATAATGACAGAGACATTTTGTAGTTCATGTCCTAGTTTATATAATGGTAAAGGTTTTGAGACGAAGAATTTTATTACCAAGAGCCAAAGCGGGTACCCGATGTATGTATAGAAGACAAATAAGAGACTCGCGCCAAACAATACTTCCATATTTTATTAGACCTCACTAACCTTACATTCTTAAAAAAGAGTACACTCATAACAGCCGATAACCACCGGCGAAGCTGGTGGCTCGGAAGATAGCGAACCGGTCAAAGCGGTAAGTGCAACAGGTTCACCGACCACCATTTGGTGATCAGTTGACTGAATCGTTGCAAGAGCCGCTATACTTTGATTGTCCAAAGTTACAGTTGGGGATATTTATCTAAAGGCAATTACATCAGTTGATATACCCCTGCTCCTCCAGGAAGAGGAAAATTTCATGCACCGCTTCGGCCGGGGTCATCATGCTAGTGTCGATGGTTAACTCGGGCCGGGGCGGGGGAATGTATGGGTCGGAGATACCAGTCACTCCACTCACTAGCCCCAGCCGAGCTCTAGCATACAAACCTTTGCGATCCCGTTGCTCACAAACTTCTAGCGGAGTGGAAACATACACCTCAATATAGCCGCCGTATCGGCTAATCAGTTCACGGTTTGCTTCCCTTGACGCTTGATAAGGAGCGATAGGCGCACAAAGGGCGATGCCGCCGTTTTTAGTTATTTCACTTGCAACAAAACCTATCCTGGTGACGTTGAGATTGCGGTGCTCCTCGGAAAAGTTCAACTCCGACGATAAATTCTTGCGGACGATGTCCCCATCGAGCAGGGTTACCGCCCTATCGCTCATCTCCATAAAGCGAACCATGAGCACTTTGGCAATGGTTGATTTTCCTGAGCCGGACAACCCCGTTAGAAAAATGGTGAATCCTTGACGAGATCGAGGTGGAAAAGCGCGACGCAGTGTCCGTATAACATTATCATAGGAATACCAAGCTGGTATTTCCAGGCCCCACTCCAATCGGTGCTTGAGTTCCTGAGAGGTAATAGTTCTCACCAATTCATTCTCACCGACACCGCGCATAAACACATATTGTGCCTTTTCCTCGACATAGCCTATGGGTAATTCCGGTGCCATCTCGATCCCGGTCTCCGGAGCCATGTCCGCAACTAGTTGTTGCGCCGCCCCTAGAGGATAGAACTGTTTCCTTTCGATTCCGGCGAAGGGATCGGCATGATCGCATGCCACCATGAAATGGCTACAACCGAAATTTTTCCTAATCATCGCATGCCAGAGCGCTTCCCGTGGACCGGCAAATCGTTCCGCTAGGGGGGTTATGCCCAGGAGCACCATGTTGGTCGGGAAATGTTTAACAAACTCCTGGTAACATTGCATCTGTGTGTAATGATCGAGATTGCCCGGATGGTCCAGCCCGGCGACCGGATGGATGAATATATTTGCATTGATCTCCCGCGCCGTGGCCAGGACCATTTCCCGGTGTGCACAATGCAGGTATTCGCGGGTATGAAAGCCAAGCACTCTTCGCCAGCCGTACTGGGTGAAGCTTCTATGTGTTTCTGCAGGTGTCAGACGGAGGGCACGGAAATCGTAATGGATGGGCAGGGTGACCCCCTCCAGGGAGCCCCCCACATACCAGGCCCCGCACTTCTGATAGAGATTTTTGACGCCGGGATGCAATTCGGGATCGCCCGTTCCGTACACCTTCTCCGCTTCGTACTCCTTCTCGACGTTCCAGACATCATCAACCGTCAGTATAGCGAGCAGAAAACCTTCTTGATCGTTGAGGGCCACTCGCTGGCCGGGCTGAAGGAACTGAGCGAACTCCGAACTAACATCCAAACAAATTGGCATAGGCCAGACGGTACCATCAACCAAGCGCATTGTCTCAAGCACGCTAACCCACTCTTTCCTAGATAGATAGCCGCTGAGAGGATAAAGGCCCCGGTTGAGGAGCAATTCGAGATCACAAAGCTGACGTCTATTCAGATCTAAGACCGGTAAACGTAACGCCTCCTCACGCAACTGTTCAGCACGTCGGAAATGAACGATCAAACTCTCTGAAAATTCGCTGTGAACATAGTGCGACATAAGGTGGCTCCACTTGTCCGATCCATAGAACCGGGGGCTTCTTTATTTGGCCGGAACCGTCAAATTTTGCCCCCCCCGCAAAGCCGGAGGGGATAACCCAATGGTAATATTATGTGACGGCAGTGATTTTGATCCGGCGATTAAACAACCGAATCATCTTGATCGACCTCTAACTATTAAAACGATAATAAATAGTTACATTTTTCTGTTGCTTGATGTATTCACTATTAAGCTACCGGAGTATTATCAACTCAAAAACTTAAGCTAGAATTTTTTTACTCTCCGGCTTGCAGCAATTTACTTGTCCAAACCAGTAGCATTAATCCAAACACAAAAGTGAACAATCCTGAAAATTCATGAAGAAAACCTTGAGCCACCTTTTCGCCGTAAAAACTGGCAAGGCCAGCAGTTCCGGTGAGCCGGATAATATTGGCAAATATAGCGATGGGTGCGGCTGTCAGGAATAACACCCATTTTTTCCAGGTTGCATAACGGCTGAACCAGGCAAGAGCGGCGCTGAGGGCAAACATGGTCACCAAGGAGCGAAGACCGGAGCAAGCGTCAACCACCTCCAGAGTGGTCTGGGCCAGATGGAGGACATTGCCCTCTCGAAATACCGGGATACCGAAAAGATGAATGAACTTTTCCGTAATGGCACTGGAATACAGCTGCATGGGAAAAGCGATTTTATTCCATATAATGGCGGGCAGGGGAACCATGAAGAGGAGATAGGTAATCGGCAGCAACAACATACGGGTCATCGCCTTGCCAAGAAGAAACAGTGCGATGCCTAAAAGCACAAGAATGAGCGAGGTCCTTTGTAAAAAAAATTCCGATCCGACCTTGGCAATATAGAGTTGTGCGATCCCTGCTAGCAGCAAGAGCAATCCCCAGTTAGCGGGTCGCAAGGAAATGTTTTTCAGTTCCGGCCGAATGATAAAAATCATATACCCGCTGATCAGGGGAATGAAAAACCCATGGGAATAGTTGTCGTTGGTTGACCATTCGTGCGCCAGAGCGATCAGCACCGGATAGTACAGTCCAACCAGCGCTGCCAGAATAAGCAGAAGATAGACAACGTTGGCGAAATGAAACCGGGACGGGGATAGTGTTGTCTGCATATTGCCTATCTCCCAGGAAGGAAGTTATCCAATTCCGTGACAGCCTGGGCCGCGAATTGCTGCAGCACCTTCTCTGCTTGCTGAATGTCGCCATTGGGTGCGGGAGCCATAAGGCGGACGAAGGTGCCGTCTCGCCGTTTTTTCAGAATAGCGTCAAGTACTAGATAAATCTTTTCCCAGTATTCTGAATCAATAATTCTACCTCGGTTTTGATACCAGTACAACACCACCTGATACTCGTTGCGGTTCCTGATAATCATCTCAGCCACGGTCACCGGGGCCTGACCGCCCTTGGGCTGGATTGTTACCGTTTTTACCGCATCAATTCCCCAACCGCCGCCGGGAATACAGTTTTTCGGCGAATGATAACCGCCGCCGGTCCCGACCGATTCGTAGAAAGCCGCATAAAAATTAACTGACAGACTGCGTGGAGACGCATAATTGTACTCGATATAATCGTCAACCCCGAGCATCTTGATCACTGCATCCGTGGACTCGCGGGAAGACTTTGCCTGCCAATCCCCCAGAATGGTAGGGAATTGGGCAAGCGACTGCTTAATGGGTGTCCGGTGGGTACCTGAAACGCCCTGCAAAAGGAAAAAGGTGGCCCCGATACAGGCGAGGATGATTAAAACACGAAGGGGCGAGATTGCTTTGGAGGGGCTAGAGGCTGTGAAGGTCATAAATTCTTTAGTCAAAGTAAATGATTTCGTGACAAATAGACAGTATCTAAGCCAGTACCCAATCGCAAAAAACAGGCTGTATCGTTGCGTTATCCATAACAGATTACAAAAACTTTTTGATGTACCAGACTGTGGCCTTATCAAGTCCGGCACGCACGGAATATTCCGGACTATAGCCCAGCAGCTGCCCGGCCTTGCTTATATTGGCCAGCGAATGGCGGACATCACCGGCACGGAAATCACGATAGACCGGTTGCGCCTCTCCGGCCGCCGAAACTGTGTCAGCAACTCGTTCCCTGATGAGTCGGTACAACTCGTTAAGACTGGTGCGCTCACCAAAAGCAATATTGTATACTTGATCCGCAGCCTCATCGCCTGCGGTCGCCGCCATGATGTTGGCCTGAACGCAATTATCGATAAAACAAAAATCGCGACTGGTCTCGCCGTCACCATTGATAAAGACCGACTCCCCTTGCAGCAGACTCGCAAACCATTTGGGGATCACGGCGGCATAGGCCCCTGCCGGGTCCTGGCGCTGCCCGAAGATATTGAAATAGCGCAGACCGATAGTCTTAAAGCCATAGCACCGGGCAAAAACAGCGGCATAGAGTTCGTTGACCAGCTTGGTCACCGCATAGGGAGACAGGGGGGTACCGATCTGCTCCTCGACCTTAGGCAGGCCGGGATGGTCGCCGTAGGTCGAACTGGAAGCGGCGTATACGAACCTTCGGACCTTAGCATCCCTGGAGGCTAGTAACATGTTGAGAAACCCGGTGATATTGTTCTCATTGGTATTTACCGGATCTTCGATGGACCGAGGCACCGAACCCAAAGCCGCCTGGTGGAGAACATAATCCACATCGGTGCAGGCGCTGCGACAGGTGGCTAGATCGCAGATGTCACCCCTGATAAAACGAAATCGTTGCCAGGCCGCAGGCGCAACCCTCTTCTCAACCTCGTCAAGATTTTGCTGGTACCCAGTGGCAAAATTGTCCAGGCCAACGACCCGCTGCCCCAGTCGCAATAGGGTTTCGAGCAGATTGGAGCCGATGAAGCCTGCGACACCAGTCACCAGCCAAGTGGCGGGTTGCCGCTGAAGTTGTTCCTGCCGGGACTGATACGTAAGCATTTTGCCTGTTCCCTAAATAAAGGATTTGTACGTTGTGGCGCGCCACAACAAATTGTAGAATGTCTAGTAAGATAGTAGCCGCCAAGACCGTCGGTGTCAATGTCGATCAAAAACCTGAACGCCCCTCTCAAGCCCCGCTTGTCTACCATGCTCAAAACAAAGTGATTTATGAAAACGTCCCCTTCAATTTGACCACGTCACCTTGACTTGGAAAAAAATAGCGTGTTTAATTGTATATTATCGATCGTTTACTCTCTTCTCTTTCTACGATAAAATTATGCCCACAATTTCCAACAAATATTACCCTGTCCGTAAGATTCTGTTTTTTCTAGGCGAGGGTTTCTTGATTTTTGCCAGTGTACTCGGCGTCCTCATTCTTTTTTCCAGCTGGAAAATATTCGTCATCGCTCCAGGGGAATATGCGATTAGAGCGATTTCAGTTACCCTATCGTTCCAATTATCCCTCTATTTCTATGATCTCTACGATCTCCGTCAACCTGGGTCCACCGCCGAAACCTTCATCCGGATGATGCAATCGTTTGGCATCGGTTGCATCCTGTTGGGGCTCCTTTATTTTCTCTTTCCCTCCATCATTATCTCCACCAAAGTTTTCTGGGGGTGCTACATCCTTATCTGCCTGACATTATTGGCATGGCGTTCGCTTTATTATCTGGTTTTAGAAAAGAAATTATTTGCTCGGGATGTTATTCTTGTCGGCACCGGGGAAACAGCGGCAAAGATCTTCCAGGAAATCAAACAAAACCGAGAATCCGGATTTAACATAAAAATATTGGTCGGCTCGACAGCCCCTGTCTTTGATCATACCAACATTCCATGGGTTGCCAACCTGGCTGACATTGCCAACGATCTGCAAATGTCACGAATTGACCGGATTGTCGTTGCTCTTGACGACAGGCGCGGCAACATGCCGATAACCGACTTGCTCAACAATAAACTGCAGGGCAAGATCATCGAAGACAGCATTTCTTTTTACGAAGCTGTCACCGGCAAAATTCTGGTTGAAAAGGTCAATCCCGCCTGGTTGATTTTTTCAGAGGGCTTTGATTACGGACGCATGACCTACCTTATCAAACGCACCATTGATCTCACCCTCGCCCTTGCCGGCATGACGCTGAGTTTGCCGGTTACCCTAATTACCGCCCTGCTCATCAAACTCGAATCGCGAGGACCTGTGTTTTACAAACAGAAGCGCGTCGGTGAGCGGGGTGAGGTTTTTTCCATCATTAAATTCCGCTCTATGCGGCTGGATGCCGAAAAAGATGGCGCAGTCTGGGCGCGTCAGAACGATGACCGGGTCACCCGGATTGGTAATTTTATCAGGAAAGTGCGCATCGATGAAATTCCACAGATGTGGAATGTTCTCCGAGGTCAGATGAGTTTTGTCGGGCCTCGCCCGGAACGACCGATTTTCGTCGACCAGCTGGTGCAGAAACTGCCCTACTACTCGCTCCGGCATGCGGCGAAACCTGGCATCACAGGTTGGGCACAAGTTTGCTATCCATACGGGGCATCTGAAGAGGACGCCCTGCGTAAACTGGAATATGACTTGTATTACATCAAACACCAGTCCTTCTTCATTGACTTGCTGATCATTTTCAGAACAGTCAAGACCGTACTTTTCCGAAAAGGTTCACGATAAGATAGTAACCGTCAAAAAATATCGCCCACAGATTCTGGAGACTGCAGGTATTCCTTTGCCGTCAATTGCGAAAAGCGGCAGCGACATAGCAGAGCCACCCCCTCTGGCGTCATTCTTCGGGATTGACGCAGATGCTTTGGCTGAGGAGGGCAAGCTATTGGAAGATAGAATTGAGTCGTTTTTTACGACCACCGCCTGTTAGCTTATAACCCTGAAACAGGTTAAGCCTTAACAAGGTTGTCAGCATTTTCCTGATACACGCCCCGGGTGTCAACAATAAGCTGCGCATGCATTTTGAACATCGCATAGTCAAATTTTGCATGGTCGGTGGCCAGGAGCAGCACGTCGTATTTCGCAATCACTTCCGGTTTCGGATCAATGCTTTTCAAATCAAAGCGGTGTCGACGCATTTTAGGAAATACAGGAATGTGGGGGTCAGTATAATCAACAAGCGCTCCTTTCTCCCGGAGCAGTTCCATCAATTCAACCGAAGGAGATTCACGGATATCATCAACATTTTTTTTGTAAGCAAGGCCAAGAACTAACACCTTGGCACCATTGAGAGCTTTACCGCGTTCGTTAAGCGCATCCTGGACCTTACCGATAACCCAGCGAGGCATGTTGGCGTTGACCTCGCCGGCGAGTTCGATGAAGCGTGTGTTAACACCATATTCCCTCGCTTTCCAGGTGAGATAAAAAGGGTCGATGGGAATACAATGGCCACCTAGTCCGGGGCCGGGGTAGTAAGGAGTGAAACCGAAAGGTTTTGTGGCGGAAGCGCGAATCACCTCGAAAATATCAATCCCCATGCGGTCGGCAACAGTTTTCATCTCGTTGACTAAACCGATGTTAACGGCTCGGTGAATGTTTTCCAGCAACTTGGTCAACTCTGCAACCTTGGTGGAACTGACCGGGATGATCTGATCGATAACCTGGTTGTAGAGGGCTTTGCCGACTTCCAGACAGGTATTGGTGTGACCGCCGACCACTTTGGGAATACTGCGGGTGCTGAAGGTAGGGTTGCCTGGATCTTCGCGCTCTGGGGAATAGACGAGAAAGATTTGTTCGCCTACCGTGAGGCCAGCGGATTGCATACGCGGAAGGATTTCTTCATCGGTGGTGCCAGGGTATGTGGTACTTTCCAGCGACAAGATTTGGCCCGGGCGGAGGTGGGGCACCAATGACTGAGTTGTGTTAATAACGAAGCTGAGATCCGGTTCACGGTATTTGTTCAGCGGTGTTGGGACACACAGAATCAGGGCATCAGCCTCTTTTGCCCGGCTAAAGTCGGTGGTGGCCTCAAAGCCTTTGGTACGGCTCTGCTCGACTAAGCTTGAGGGAATATGTTCAATGTAACTTTGCCCTCTATTTAACGTATCGACTTTGGTGGCATCAATATCAAATCCGAGCACCTTGAACCCTACTTCGGCATACCGGATAATCAAAGGCAGACCAACATAGCCGAGCCCAACGATGCCGATAGTTGCAGTTTTATTACTTAATTTCTCAATAAGGCTATTTTTCATTTTTTCCAGTTTCCGACTAATATTAGATAAAAGGAACAAAAATCATGGGTAATGCTTCAAAAAAGACAAACGTCTACGGCCCTGTTGTCACCAGCGCCATATTTCTTTGGTAGCGGCCAAGGTGAAAAGTATCTGATGATCTGTGTACTGGTCGCTGTCCAGCTTACCGTCAGACACATAATAGACATATTTTATGCCAGCTTTGTACCATTGCGCAAAGGAATAGCTAAAACCCGTGCCTGCCTCGTAAATATTCTTATCATAGGTAGTGCTACCGGCAGATACAGCAGTACTATACTGCCCCTGCGGATTCATGATCGACTGCCAGCTATACAGGCCAAAGAGATCAAAGCCAAGCGATTGAGTATACTGATAGGTAAAGTTTGCCCTGGCATTGTAGGTGTCGGTTACCCCCGAGGCATCGGTGCCAGTAAAATTCTGGGTTTCATATTGCTTATCAAAGATAAGCGCATACGAGGCATGCTCATACTTTTTAGTAAAAGTAAGGTTGGCGTTGTACCCCCACGTCCCATCGAATCCCTGAGTTTTAGCATACGAAGGGCCACCGCCCAGGGCCAGCCTGGTCCGGGCGTCAAAGGAATGATCCCAGCCTGCATACCATTGATGCACCTCACTACCCGGGCGGGTATCGCCATCGTACTGTGTATCGGTGAGAGAATACTTCAAGGGAAAAATATCGTTCACACTGCGGACGTAATCGACACCAATTTTCAGGCCATATTCATCCAGATCCGGTGAGCCTGCCGAAGCCCCTGCCCCTGCTGTTCCATTAGCATGATCGTACAGACCACGAGTATAGTCGAGCCCCAGGCTCGATCGCCAATTTTGGTTGAATCCATGGGAGTAATTGGAATTAAAGGCATGTTTATCAAAATCTTGATAGCCAGTGCCCCCCTGATCGTTGCGGAGCACGCTGTAGCTATATCCACCGCTGACACGGCTATTTTCTGCCAAGCTGTAGGCTGTTTGTGCCGAAGCGGTGTTGGTCCAGTATTTTTGGCCGCTCAGGTCTCTGGACAGTTCATTTCCGGGAATCGCTGGCGACTGCCCATTTACACTAGAGGCATACGTCGATGATGAACTGGTCGAGGAAAGCGAAGGATCATCGGAACGGATATAATCATCGGTTACGGTAAAGGTCCAGTATTGGGAAAGGTTTCGTTCGCCTTTCAAATTCAACTTATGGTCTACCCCGCTGGTATCAGTGACGAAATCATAGTTGAGCAAGGGGGCATACAGGAGACTGAAGGTGTCGGAAATCCCCTGTGACACCACTGAAATTTCAGGCCCAACCCCAACTTTTTGTTTATCTCCGATTTTACCGCTCGGATCAGCAGCCTTCTGGTCGTAGGTCCGTTCGCGGAAATCATATATCATATCGGCTGTACCGGTTACCGTTGTCTGCCGGGCGAGTGCCAAGGTAGCAAAACAAACAGGCACCAGTAAAAAAGAAACGGTTAGCCGTAAAGAATGATGAAAAAGCTGCATTTGTGCCCCTATTATTAATGAACAACAACTACATCGCCGGGTTCGAGCAGAATATTTTTGTCAGGATCTTTCCCTTTGAGAAAATCATCGTACTCGAATTTAAACTTCTGGACTTTGGGGGTTTCCTTCTCTTGCCCGCTCGCCGGGATGAGCTCATCTTTCTGGCGAATAACCGTAATCTCGGATTTTGCCCACTGGGTGAAGCCGCCTGCCTGAGCAATGGCTTTTACCAAAGTTATGGGATAATCAAGATGAAACAATCCCGGACGAACGACTTGTCCCATCACGGTATATTGCCTGCTGTTGCTTTGAACCAGAGAAGTGATGACGTTGGGTTTGTCAAAGACTGTGCTGTATAATTTTTTGAGATAGTCGGCCAACTGGGTGAGTGTCATGCCAACAACATAGACATCGCCAATATGCCTGAGCGATACCCGTCCATCAGCCCCCACTTCCGCACCAGTGCCACGACCACGCAGAAAATCCTGCCCCTCGGTCGAGGGTTTTGTGGCTGCCGAAGACGGTGTTGGATTGTTCGCACCAACAGCCATGGAACCTTCCCCGTATACTTCGACATAGAGAATGTCCCGATAGCCGACAACATACTCCTTGTCCGTTTTCACCTGTCCTTTGCTGCCCATTATCTCTTGCCGATACTGCTCTTTTTTCTCGGCGTTCACCGGGACATCCCCAGTTGATTCGGCTGCCCAGCACGACCATGCCATGGCAAAACAAAGGAAGAGCATCGTCCAAACACTTGCTTTCGCTGTCACAGAATATGTTTTCATGCCATCTCTCTCCAAATTCACTCCGTATAGTTAATAAATCGACAACTTATGGTACAGGCAACACCTGAAGGGTGTCAAAACAAAAAGGGGGCTGATGTCAATTTTATCAGGAAATTAGGGGGATTTGCCCGGTTATTGACCAACATGCAGCCACCTGAATAGGATTAATGGCAGCGACAAGAGGAGTACTTGTCCCTGAGAAAACGATATCCCCCTCTCCAAACCAGCAGAACACGTTTTTTTTATTCCTCAATCCAGCCAAGTTAATATATAAAGAGAGAGGTGAAACTATCAACTCTCTCACGAAGTCTTCTCATTTTTTTAACGGCCATCTCTTTTCCATAATGGGGTACCTATGCAAGCCAAAAGATCACTGCTCGCCACCGCTATTCTCCTGCCAATGCTCTCCCTGCTGCTGTTCTCCGGGTGCTCGAACGAGGGAAAAAACAAAGAGCAGCATTATAACAAGGCAATGGTCTACCTTGATCAAAAAAAGGAGAAAGAAGCGACCATAGAGTTGCGCAATGCTATCCAGATCGATCCGAAATATGCCGACGCCCGCTACCAGTTGGGACTGCTCTATCTCAAAACCGGCGAAGTCCGCCAGGCCTTTGAGGAACTCCAGCGAGCGGCAACGCTTGATCCAAAAAACCTCGACGCCAAAATCAAAACCGCCGAATTCTACCTGCTCTCCAAGAAAAAAGAGGACGCCCGAAAAAATATTGATGAGGTACTCACACAAGCTCCAGAAAACAAGGATGCCCTTGCCTTGCTGGCCAACCTGGAACTGATCGACGGAAAACAGGATGCGGCGTTGACCGCCATTGACAAGGCGATTGCCGCAGCACCGAACGAAGACCGGTTCTACGCCATCAAGGGTCGCGCTCTAGCCATGAAACAGCAGATGCCGGAAGCTGAACAGGCCTTTCTCAAAGCCATTGAACTGGATGGCAAGAAAATCTCCAACTATGCCACATTAGCTGCCTTTTACGTCGAGCGCAAAGAACAGGGTAAAGCCAAAGCCACCTTAGAGAAGATGGCCGCCGCTCTTCCGGATTCCCCCCAACCTTTCCTGCAGATGGCATCGCTGGACCTGACACAGAACGATCAGGAGGGAGCCGAGCAGCACCTGACCCAAGCCCTGCAAGTAGACCCAAAAAACAGCAGGCTGAAAGTATCAGTCGCCGAATTTTATTCTAAAAAAGGAAAATACGAACAGGCGGAACAACTCTATAAGGAAGCGATAGAAACGGCTGAAAAACCGGAAGATTTTGAAGCTGAACTCGCTAATTTTTACTTTGACCACGGCAAATTCGACCTGGCCAAGGCAGCGCTGGAAAAAGTTGTCACAAAAAATGAAAAAAATGCAACCGCCAAACTGGTCAAAGCCAAATTCGCGCTGAAAGATGGGAAAAATCAGGAAGTTCTCGATATTACCACTGGATTGATCCGCGATTACCCAAAATGGGGCGAGGTATTTTTTGTCAAAGCCCTGGCGCTTAGCAACCTCAATGACCAGAAACTGGCCAAAGAAGCCCTGTTGGAGGCAATCAAGCTGAGTCCGGGATTGGGCAAGGCCCATTCCTTGCTGGCTCTTCTGTCGCTCCAGGAAGGCGATTTTGAAACTACCAAGAAAGAAGCCGCCACCGCCCTTAAAATCAATCCGCGTGATTTCCAGGCGGCCCTCACCCTAGCTAAAGGCGTGCTTTTTTCAAAGGAATTCGAAACTGCTGAGAAGATGTTCACCGAACTCCAAGCCAAGGTACCGGATAACGTGGAGGTTTTAGGCAGTCTCGGCCTGACCTACATGGCCGAAAACAAAAACGACAAGGCCAAGCAGACCTTTGAGAAACTGCTCACCCTGCAGCCCAACAACGCCAAGGCCTTTGCGTTCCTTCTGCAAATAGCGCAAAAAGGTGGCGTACAAAAAGACGAACTTGTCAAGATGACGCAGGCACAGATCGAAAAAGCCCCTACCAGCGGCGAACTGCAGATACTCCTGGGCAACTTGCTGCTCAGCAACAATCAACCCGACAAGGCCCTGGAGATTTTCAATAAGGCGCAGGAACTGGCGCCTGAAAATCCCCAGGCCTATACAATGAGTGCGCTCATCCTGACCAAACAGGGGAAGACCGATCAGGCCATCACCGAATACAAGGAGCTCCTGGCGAAGCAGCCCAAGGCGATCGGCGCCTACATGGGATTAGGAAGCATTTATGAGCAGACGGGCAAGAGCAACCTGGCCAAAGAGGCCTATGAAAAAGTACTGACGATCAAACCTGATTTCGCTCCAGCAGCCAACAATCTAGCCTGGATGATTGCCGAGAGCAAGGACCCGGATCTGGGCGAAGCCCTGCGCCTGGCCATGACTGCCAAGCAACAATTACCCGAGGATGTTCATATCATCGACACCTTGGGATGGGTCCACTATAAACGGGGTTCGTTCGGTCTGGCCCGTAGTGAATTCAACCAGGCGGTCCAGAAACAGGAAGACATGCCGATTCTGCGCTATCATCTGGCCTTGGCTCTGTATGGCGAAGGGAAAAAACCAGAAGCGGTGAAAGAACTCGAACAGGCCCTAAGCCAGAAGCAGTCGTTCAATGAAAAAAAGGAAGCCGCTGCTACCCTGCAAAAATGGCAGAGTGAAAAATAGGTGAACCCAACCGTGCACGACCAACCGAACTATCCGGTGACAGTGGCCCCGGTAGAAAAAACTCCGCCAGCCGACGTCAACGGTGGAGGCTGGGTAATGTTTCTTATTTGAAGGATTCCACACACAACCTCACTCTGACGGCCACAGTGAGCCCTTTATTCTTCATGTTAAGATGGTGGTTATCTTATAAGGATCACAACTAGATCGCGGCAGTCGGATAGACATTGACTTCATCCCGAGTGTGAGTATTTTTTAATACAAGAGGACATTCCGTTCATAGTCATTATGTGCAATGAAGGTTTGCACCATTCAGGGGGGAAGAAATGAGCATACAAAGCGTAATCGGTTCTCCGGTACAGCAAACGACACCGACGTCTTCCACCAAACAGGCCCAGCCGACCGAACAAAACACATCGTCGGATAGTTCTTCCAGCACATCGAAAATCAATTCCACGACAGATACGGTCAGCATAAGTAGTGCCGCCAAAGCTGCGTATGAAGAGTCTACCGAAGCTCCGGCCGAAAATGCTAAAGAAGCAAGAAATGGAGACCGGCTTGCCAAGGCCCAGTTAGCAAGACAAGCGGCAGAACAGGCCGCCTTTCAGGCTCCCCCGAAAAAGGTCCAATGATTTGTTTGTTGCCTTCGTTTCCTACTATTTGCAGACTCGGCAATTTGAAAACCGTTGGTGGTTCCCGGCCAGCCGAAGCCAATCAGGGGTAATAATATACCTGAAGGACGCTTGACAGGCAGGACTTCGATATTTATTCTTAAAGTAAGAGGATGAGTTGTCCTCTTCAAAAGGGTCCATCTTCCGGCGATTGCCCGGATAAAAAAGGTGGGCCTTTCTTTTTGCTTTTTTTTCGCTTTCCAGCTGGTCCCCGGACAGTCGGGGACCAGCTTCCTTACATGGAGTATATTCTAAAACAAACTTCATAAACATCTCATCTAGCAAGAATCGACAGGAAATATCGTTGCCGAGTGGGTGGGCATCACTTATGCTAAACCTAGCGGCTGGCAGGAATGTTAATCCGATATAAAGCGGGGCTTGATGAAAACAAAGGTGAATATCAAAAACAAACTCAAAATGTTTATCACGATAGCTCCTTTTCTGCTAAGCGCATGCGCTATGGAGAAGCCGAAACCCTTCATAGGCCCAAACGGGGGAATCGCTTATTCAATGCGCTGCGGAGTCGACGTAGAACATTGCTACCGGGAGGCCGGAGAACTTTGCCCAAAAGGTTATATCATTATCGATAAAGCATTAAGCACAATTGGTACTCCTACACGTTACAATGGAACCATTATTTCAATGGATCAACACCTCACTATAGAGTGCAGGCAAGAACTAAGCGCTCCCAAGAAAGAAAAGGGGTACTCAATCTGAAATGCAGATGTCTGAATTGGTGGCGATATATCGACCTCCGGCTGTATTTTGATCGGTTTTTATTGAGGGTTATCGACTGCCCCCCCCCTCGGCCAGCCAAAGCCAACCGGGGAATATCCAGCAGGGATGTGGTGATTACGGAACGGGTTGAGTGGTGTCCGTTAATCCGCAACCTTTTCTCTCTGGATGTCGCCTGATTATTTCAGTTTTCCCTTCGAGCCTCTTGCAAAATGACACGATTCTTTCCTGCGCCATGGGTGTCAAGAACGGAACAAATCATTTTTTTTGTGTCATTTCGAGCGATAGCGAGAAATATCGCCCTTTGAAGCAAGAGTTTTCTCCCGCTGGTCGAAATGACACGGCATGCATGCGTTCATTTTGCAGAAGGCGCCTTCGTTCGCAATTCAATTGAGCAGGCCCTGGTGGGCTCCACAAGTCCCAAAAAACAATATCAAGCGGGATTTTAATGTTAGAAAATTATAATATTTTTAAATTGTTGAATATCATCGGATGGCGGACGAAATTCTACACCAGTGCTCTTCTGGCGACCGCCATGATAATTGTCAGTTATACGATAATCGACGACCTAACCAAGGACACTGTTGTTTTTGCTCAGCCTCAACAAACAGAATCAACCTACGATACATCTAGGAATGACAACAAGTATGAAGAGCAAGTATTGCGAGCTGTTGAGGGGGCCAAGACTATAAAACAGGCAATGAAAAATCCCAACAGCTTCCAACTCGAGATGATTCGCATAATGCCTTCTGGGTCGACTTGCTATACCTATCTATCGCAGGATGAAGTTGGCAATACCAACAAAGGTGTTGCCGTTTTGGTCAAGAACGAGATCAAAACCGACGAGATGCAGGGATTTGACCAGCGATGGCAGGATGAGTGTCACGGAAAGGAGGGAAAGGACGCGACGGGTTTCGGCAAATTGATGATTTATTAACCAGCTTGGCCTGCTATTCGACTACATCGGTCTCGGTATGGTCACTATAGGCTGCTTCGGCTTGGTGCCTTTTCCGGTTGATTGTCTGCGTTTATTGTGCTTCAGTTCTGCAAACAATAAACACATCTTCCCTTAAGGAGGCGATATGCTTGACGACAAAATCATCAAAGTTACTTGCCCAAAGTGTGGAACGCAAATCAGCGAATCCGTCAGTTACTTTAAAAAGCCTGGAAAATACTGCCCTGGATGCTGTCGACCATTCACATCCGAGAGGTTTAAAAGAGCAATCACAGAAGCAGAGAAAATAATTTAGCCTTAAGGTGCACTTCTCGACATGAAGGTTGTTCAGCAAGGGGTAGACTGGAAACTGCTTCATCTAAACGATCAGGAATATGAAATTCATAGAGCTGATGGCTCAACATGGGTTTTATTCACAGGATTATTTGCAGACAATGATGCTATGGCTTTACAGAAGGCCATTGATGTTGTCACTACTGCCGACAAAAAGGCTTTTTGAAATGCCACTTGCTAGAAGATAACCAAAGATTGTTTTTTGGGATGGGATGAGCAAAAAAAACGATCAGCCGAAGCAAACAAAAACAGAGCCCTTCGGCCCTGCTCGCCTGATCCTATTTAACCTATTTTAGGGGAACACCAACGCCCTGAACGGTGTGGTCACAAAACGTTGCGTACTGAGACTACAGGAAGCCCGTGTTTGCGCGCTAGCGATAACTCTACCACCTCATTCAAATGACTCATCGAGAAATTTGACAATCAGGGCAAAAGCGAAAATATCCAGATCGAAAAAATATCTAAACCTGAAAGGCAACAGATAACGACAAGAGATTTAACTGTAGATCGTCAATAATTTTTTACGTGCCGATGGACAGCCTTGGCTCTTGATTTGTCTCCAAATATATCGAAGGTCATGTATATCTCCTTTAAAAAGAGGATGAATAACGTCCCGACAGAGGAGGGGGAGGAACTGCCGAGACGCCAAGTTGGCGGGTTTAACACCTTCTTGTTACCTTCAATCTTGCTATAACTATGCCATATTGGCTTCGCGCAATTAACGTGTCTAAATTATTGAAAATAATAAATCCAGAAACAAGGTTTCTACTCTGTAGATAAACAGCGCTTCTTGACCTGTTCTTTTTTGTTCTTTTTTGTTTATTTTTTATACATAAATGGAATTGTCGCTGTGTAAAAAATATTCGCACCCATATGGGGCTTCAGGTTAAACCCCGCTGGACCCAATTCCGTCCTGTATTGCCCCCCATCCAGCCGAAGCCAACCGGGGAAATAGCTGGCCTATGCATTGCCGAGGGTAGATTCGAAAGCGACAGCTAGCGGTCACGGTACAGACTCGCCGCCTTGCCTCTGGATATTTCTGCCTCTTGGGTAAACTTTTTGTTTTGTTGATATGATCCATCGCCAGTTGAATCCGTCAGCCCGTTGGCAGCATCCTTGCACTACCGCCAAAGCCAGGAATACCCACCCGGCACCAGCCGATCCAGGCAAGACTGGGCGTGGGATGTGGGCAAATCTTCATCAGATAAAAAAAAACGTCGGTGCCATCAACGATGGCCATATGGCTATACCCATATTCAAGATCACATGTTAAAAGTAACCGCGTTGGCTTGGGGAGCCAAGCTAAGTGCCAGGTGGCAAGATCACCTGTTTCCATCTGACGGGCATCTGATGGGGAAATACCAACAAAAAAGGGTTTACATGGAGAACCATGCAAACCCTTGATTTTATTGGTACCGGAGGTCGGAATCGAACCGACATGGGTTTAACCCCGCTGGATTTTGAGTCCAGTGCGTCTACCAGTTTCACCACTCCGGCGTAAAGCGTGCTCCCCTTTCTACAGCACCAGGCTTTTCACTGTCAAGGAGAAAGCGGAAATGTAGAGTTCTACTGATCCCAAATCCCCCAGCGCCACCAACCTGAACCGGGATGACGGGAGATACCGCCCGAAGCATGATAATAAAGAATTGCCCCACTCCGACTCCTCCTGACCATTAATCCTGCACTATGACCTCGACTCTACCTCCGATCACGCCCCGCGCCGCTGCTGTCGAAGTCCTTTGTCTCTGGGCCACCACCCATAACTCCATAGATCTCCTCTTCCACAGTGCGGCCGAAGAACTGGCCGATATCGACCGGGGGCTGGTCAAAACACTAGTCTACGGAGTGCTGCGGCAGAAGGAGTATCTCAATTACATCATCCGAAAATTCTCCAAACACCCGCTGGCCAAGATGAAACCCCGTACCCTGATGACGCTGCGCATTGGCGTCTATCAGCTGCTGTTTCTCAGCCGCATCCCTGAATCGGCGGCGGTCAACGCCACTGTCAACACCCTGAAAGCTGCTGGCCAGCCAGCCTGGCTGATCGGCTTTGCCAATGGCCTGCTGCGTACCGTGGCCCGCAACAAAACTTCACTGCCGACCCCGGAACAGTTGGCGCTGGGCGATCCGCCTATTCTTAACCACCCGGCCTGGCTGATCGAACGGTGGCTGGCCCATTTCGGCATGGAGAAAACCCGAACCATCTGCGCCATCAACAACACCGAGCCGCCACTTACCCTCCGGGTCAACAGCCGCCGCACCAGCCGCTCCGCTCTACGCACCTTGCTCGAAAAATCCGGCATTGAGGCCAAAAACGGTTTCTACAGCCCCATGGGGTTGATCATCGATACCTTTCCCGGCGGCGTCGCCTCCTTGCCCGGATACGACCAAGGCCACTTCCAGGTGCAGGACGAGGCGGCGCAACTGGCCTCCATGCTCGTCGGCCCCCTGCCCGCCCGATGCCGAGTCCTCGACGGGTGCGCCGGTCTGGGAGGCAAGACTTCACATCTCGCCGAGCTGCTGCCGCCCGCCGGAGCCATCGTCGCCATCGAGCCGGATACGAGAAGATTTGGTTTTCTCAGAGAAAACCTGAAGCGGCTGGGGCATACCGAGCAGGTCACTCCCGTACGCACCGACCTGCAAAGCTATGCTGCCACCCGGCCCCTGCCTTTTGACGCCATCCTGATCGATGCCCCCTGCTCGGGCACCGGTGTTATCCGCCGACAACCCGATATCCGCTGGAACCGGCAGCCTTCAGATCTGGCCCTGTACCAGCAGACCCAGCTGCAACTCCTGGCAACCGCGACCTTCCTGCTCAAGCCTGGCGGCATCCTGGTCTATGCAACCTGCTCGTTGGAGCCTGAGGAAAACGAAGAGGTGATCCTCAAATTTCTGGAGCAGCACCCGCAGTTTGCAGTAGACAATGCCGCAACCCTGCTGCCGGAATCCGCCCGTCGCCTGGTGGATAGCGCCGGTTTCTTCCACCCCAGCCCGGCCGATGGTCTGGACGGTTTTTTTGCGGCTCGCCTGAGCTACGGCCCCGACTTGTAGTTTTTTGCCACAATGTTTATATTCGAGTGCTACAGCTTTCATCCCCTAAAAACCCTAAGGAGAATCCGTCAATGGCTGGAATAAAATCGACAATGGATCTGGTCATGGAACGCGCCGCCCGCATGGGCATGGCCACCCCGGACGAAATGCAGCACGAGGAAAACCTGAAAAAAGGTATGCAAAGCACCGCTGAATACCTGAACGGCGACAACACCTCCCTCGCCGAAATCCTGGGTAAGTATGACCAGGCACAACAGCCCGCTATCCGCAAAGGCATGCTGGCTTCACTCATGCGCAATCTTTTTCTGCCCAGGGATGACGACGGCACCAAACGAATTGGATTGGCCATTCAAGGCATCGTCGAACTGAGCCAGGAAACCGGCGATATCGGCGCGCTGTGCAAAGAGCTGCAAACCATCACCTCCCAGTACGGCCAGCATCGCAAGCAACTGTACGAGCAGCTCAAGGAACAGATGCGGATGCAGATTGAGCAGCTGCTGGCACGCAAAGGGATGAAGGCCGATAGCATGAAGATCGACCCAACCACGGAACCCCAATTCAAGGAGCAATGGTCGCGGCTGGAAATGGATTTGGAAAGCCAGTACGGCCAGGCCTTGGAACAGGGCAAGACCCAGCTCAAAGAATGGATCGGCGCCTGACCATGACCCAACACGACGAGTTTGATCGGATTCTCTGTCTGCAGGCCACGCTGCGGCGACAAAAAATTGATGGTCTGCTCGTCTCCCAGCCGGACAACCGTCGTTACCTCAGCGGGTATACCGCAACCGACCACGGCATCCAGGAGAGTTCGGGCTTCCTGCTCATCCCTGCCGATGGCCGTCCGTATCTGCTGACCGACTCCCGTTTCACCCTACAGGCCGAGGCTGAGGCCTTCCACTTCCAGATCGAACTCTACAAAAAAGGGCTGCTGAAACTGCTCGAAAAATTGCTACCGCAAATGGGCATCCGCACGCTGGGATTTGAAAGCGACTACTTCCTGCATGCGACCTTCCTGCGGCTCTCGCACATGGCCGAGAAACGGGGTCTGGAACTCAAACCACAGAGCGGTCTGGTCGAAAAGATGCGAGCGGTAAAGAGTGAAAAAGAACTGAGTCTGCTGCGCAAGTCGACCCGATTGAATGAAAAGGTCTTTCAGTCGGTGTACAACACCATCGAACCGGGCATGACCGAGCGGGAGATCGCCCTGGCCCTCGAACTGACCATGCGGGAGATGGGTGCCGAGGGCCCGAGCTTCGATACCATCGTCGCCTTTGGCACCAACGCTGCCCGGCCGCATGCCGTGCCTACGGACCGCGAGCTGCAGGCGGGTGATCTGGTGCTGATCGACATGGGGCTGATCTACCGGGGGTACGGCTCCGATATGACCCGAACCTTTGTCGCTGGCAAACCGGACCCAATCTTTGTTGACCGGCTCCGTCTAGTCCGCCGGGCACAGCTGGCCGGGATCAACGCAATCCGGGCCGGAGTCAGCGGATTTGCGGTCGATCGGGCCGCGCGTCAGGTTCTCATTGATGGCGGCTACGGCGATTATTTCGGCCACGGCCTGGGCCACGGGGTCGGGATTGCGGTCCATGAAGAACCGCGCCTTTCATCGAGCAATCGTAAACAACTACAGGCCGGGATGGTGGTGACCGTGGAGCCCGGCATCTACCTCCCCGAATGGGGCGGCATCCGCCTGGAAAACATGGTGATTGTCAATGAGGACGGCTGCGAGGTCCTCAATCAGGACACCACCTTTCTTGACCTCTAAACCTCTGCATCAACCGACCCATCCTTTCAGCCAACGGGAGTCGCATGTCCGATAAATTCTTTGTTCTTGATACCAATGTCCTGCTCCATAACAGCCAGTCCATCACAAGCTTTGGCGACAACACCGTTATCCTGCCAATGACGGTGATCGAGGAGCTGGATAAATTCAAGAAGAATAACGACGAGTTGGGACGCAACGCCCGCCACGTCATCCGTACCCTCGACACTCTGCGCGTCCAGGGCAGCCTCGGCACGGGTGTGCGCACCGAAGGCGGCGGCATTGTCCGGATCACCATGGAAAAGGAGGAGGCGAACGGCACCTGTATCGATCTCAACATCCCTGACAACCGCATCATCGCCACTGCCTACAACCTCCTCAAACAGGGCAAGCGGGTTATCTTCGTCTCCAAGGATATCAACGCCCGCCTCAAGGCTGATGCCATGGGGATTGAGGTGGCCGATTTCGAAAAAGAAAAGGCCGATTTCGACCAGCTGTACACCGGCTTTCGCCGTCTCCAGGTGGAGGCTTCGACCATCAGCCAGTTGCATCAAGGGAAAAGTCTGCGGCTTGACAACGAGGAGTTCCTGCCCAACGAATTCGTTCTCCTGGTCGACGTGGCCAACGAAAAACACACAAGCATCGGCCGCGCCGTAGACAGCCATCAGCTGAAACCCCTTAACGCCGCCTATGAGAGTGCCTGGAACCTGCGTCCCCGCAGCATGGAGCAGCGGGCCGCTCTCGAACTGCTGATGGACCCGGAGGTCGCGCTGGTATCGCTCGTCGGCCAGGCCGGGACCGGCAAAACCCTTTTGGCCCTGGCCGCTGGGCTGGCCAATACCCTCAAGGGCAGTCGCTACGAAAAACTGCTGGTTTCCCGGCCGGTTATTCCGCTTGGCCGTGATATCGGCTATCTTCCCGGCACCAAAGACGACAAAATGAAGCTATGGATGCAGCCGATTTTCGACAATCTCTCGTACCTGATGGGGCTGACCAATGGCGGCAAACAGGATGCAACCACCGAATTGGGCATCAATCGCCTGATCAGGGAAGACCAGATTGAACTCGAGGCCCTGACCTATATCCGGGGCCGCTCCATCTCGCGCCAGTACGTGATCATCGACGAGGCCCAGAACCTGACGCCGCACGAGGTTAAAACTATCGTCAGCCGGGCCGGTGAAGGCACCAAGATGGTCCTGACCGGCGACCCTGAGCAGATCGACAACCCCTATCTCGATGCCAGCAGCAACGGCCTCAGCTATACCGTGGAACGGCTCAAGGGGCAGGCGACCTGCGGCCACATCACCCTGACCCGTTCCGAACGCAGCCATTTGGCCTCGTTGGCGGCCGAGTATCTATAAGCGAGGTTTTTAGGTTGATTAGGCTGTAGCCTTTTAGGCAAGGAAAAGCTGCAGTACGCCATAACCAATCCAAACCGGATTGGTTGACTGGAGCGCTAACAGCCTAAACCCCGACAGCCTCTTCACCTTATTTATTAAAATTCTACAAGCTGAGAGTAAAAAGAACCACCATGCGACAGTATGTAATCGACGAAATTTCTTTTCTGGAACGCGACAACCTCGACAGCTATCTCAAGCGGACCCTGAAGCCAAGTTCGCTCGAAGGCGTCTATTTTCTCAGTGTACCCCCGGACTTGCTGGGACCTGAGCAGCAGGAACATGAAAATTGCGGCCCGTTCTATTTCACCGTGATTCTAGAAAAAAACTCGCTGCGTTTTGAGCTTCTGGTCCGCAGCGCCAGCAATATGCATTGTTCCTGCATTGCCCAGACCACACCAGCTCAACGACAGTTTGTCCTTGATTTTGCCGACCGCATGCTCACCGAGGAGATGATCCGGGCATGAGCACTCCACCTATTCCTCTGGAGGATCGCATCATCTTTGCCCTCGACCTGGCCGATCCCCGCGAGGCCATGGCCCTAGTGGACAGGCTGGCCGAACGAATCCGTTTTTTCAAGGTCGGGCTGCAGCTGTTTTTTGCCGGCGGCTGGCCGGTGGTTGATCATATCGTCCGCCGCGGCTGCCAGGTGATGCTCGATCTTAAACTCTACGACATCCCGGCCACGGTGCAGCTGGCGGTGCGACAGTTCGCCGACCGCGGCATCACCTTTACCACGGTCCATGGGTACGGACCGGTAGTGGAGGCGGCGTTGGCGGCTGACACCGGTATTCAGATTTTGGCAGTCACCGTGCTCACCAGCTTCGGCAACAAGCAGGTGGCGGAGCTGCAGTATCACGGCACGGTGGATGACCTGGTGCTGCAGCGGGCTGCAACCGTACTGCGTCTGGGCTGCCACGGGGTGGTCTGCTCGGCCCGTGAGGCCGGACTCTTGCGGCAACGGCTGGGGCCGAACTTCACCATGGTTACCCCCGGCATCCGCCCGACAGGAGCGAATTTGGACGACCAGCAGCGCGTGGCCACGCCTGGCAAGGCAATAGCGGATGGTGCCGATTATCTGGTCATTGGCCGTCCCATTCGCGACGCCGCCGATCCCGACGCCTACATCAAAGCCATCCAGCGTGAGATAGCAACGGCATTGGCCTGACCCTTACTCTCAAAAAATGAGGTGTCCCATGTTGATCGATCTTTTAAGCGCCCGCCGCAGTATTCGCCGGTTCAAGGAACAGCCGGTGGAGCAGCAAAAACTCGACCTGCTGCTGGAGGCGGCCCTTCGCGCGCCCTCGTCCAAAGGCAACACCCCCTGGGAATTTATCGTGGTCACTGACCGACAACGGCTCGATAAGCTATCGGTGGCCAAGGCCCACGGAGCCACCTTTCTCAACAATGCCCCCCTGGCAATCGTGGTCTGCGCCGATCCGGCCAAGTCTGATGTCTGGGTGGAGGATGCCGCCATTGCCGCCACCCTGATTCACCTGGAAGCCACTGATCTCGGCCTGGGCAGCTGCTGGGTGCAGATCCGGCTGCGGGAGCGTGAGGACAAAACCAGTTCGCAAGTCTATCTGGCCGACCTGCTTGACCTGCCCGAGGGGCTGATGGTACTGGCGATCATCGGCATTGGCTACCCAATGGACAGCAAAACCGGTCATCCCCAAGCCTCGCTCTGTCGCAATCAAATCAGCTACGAACGATTCGGTCAACGAGACTGACGACTCCAGGGCGTGCCCCGTCCCCGTCACCTTACGCAAGCACCGTCACCATCTCGAATCGGAACCGATTGACATTCGCTCAAAAATACCCTAAAGAGGAGTGAACGTTCACTCCGAACCCAAAAGGCTTGCATGGCAACATCCGAAAAACGTCAAGAAATACTCAAAGCTGCGCTCGAACTCATCACCGAGCATGGCTTTCATGGTGCCCCGATCGCAGCCATCGCCGAGCGGGCCGGCGTGGGGGCGGGGACCATCTATCGCTATTTCGCCACCAAAGACATTCTCATTACCGAGCTGTTCCAGGAACTCCACGACAAAATGTGCGCAGACATCCTGGCCGGATATGAGGTAACCCAACCTTTCAGGGTGCGGTTTCTTCACCTCACCACGGCGCTGTTGCGGTATTTCATTACCCATCCCCAGGAATTCCGTTATCTGGGACAGTATCATAATTCCCCCTACGGAATCGCCTTCCGCCGCGATCGGATCTTGGGGAAAGAGGGCGAGAAGACCCCGTACCGCGTGCTCTTTGAAAAAGGAATTGCTCAACAAGTTATACGGGACCTCCCCCTAGTCGTGCTTTTCGCCCTGACCTTTGGTCCCCTGCTGGCGGTGGCTCGCGATCATACCCTTGGTTTTGTTACCTTGGATGACCACTTGCTCATCCAGATAGTGGAAGCCTGCTGGGAGAGCATCAAACTGTGAAAGACAGCGGCCACGCCCAATAATATCACACCCTGTGGTGGCATGAACATTCATTCTCTGGCCCAGGGTAAGCAATCCATTAACGATGATGACAACGCCGCAACCCTTGATGCGAAAACGATCAAGAACGGCCGTTGCCCAACTTTTTAAGGAAAAGCGTAATGAAAACCACGGACAAAATCAAAGTGTTCACCACGGCAGGGTTGCTGGCCGCCATGCTCGCGATGACCGGCTGCAAGCAACAGGCCGCACCCGGCGGACCGACCGCGGCAAAACCAGCCCCCGAGGTGGGGGTGGTGGTCATGGCCTCGGAGCCGGTCACCTTGACCATGGAGCTGTCAGGCCGGATCTCGCCGCAGATGGTGGCCGAGGTGCGGCCCCAGGTGGGAGGCCTCATTCAAAAACGACTGTTCACCGAAGGCAGTGATGTCAAGGCCGGTGAGACGCTGTACCAGATAGATCCAGCCACCTACCAGGCGGCCCTGGCCAGTGCCAAGGCTGCTCTGGCCAAGGCCGAGGCCAATCTGTTCACCATCCGGCAAAAGACCGAACGCTACAAGCAGCTGGTGGCTATCTCAGCGGTCAGTCGACAGGAGTACGACGACGCCACCGCCTCGCTCAAGCAGGCCGAGGCAGACGTTGACGCCACCAAGGCGGCGGTGGAGACCGCACGGATTAATCTGGCCTATACGCGTATCACCGCTCCGATTGCCGGAAGGATCGGCCGCTCCACCGTGACACCAGGCGCGCTGGTCACCGCCAACCAGACGGCTGCGCTGGCCACTATCCAACAACTTGATTCCGTCTATGTGGACGTCACCCAGTCCAGCGCTGATCTGCTGCGCCTGAAGCGCAACCTTGCCAGCGGTGAGCTCAAAAATAACACCCCCAGTCAGGCCAAGGTCCAGCTGCTGCTGGAAGACGGCAGCTCCTATCCACTGGAAGGAACCCTCAAATTCAGCGAGGTGACCGTCGACCAGACGACCGGTTCCGTCACCCTGCGGGCCCAGTTCCCCAACCCCAACCATCTGCTTCTTCCCGGCATGTTTGTCCGTGGCCTGGTGCAGGAAGGGGTACGGGAGCAGGTGATGCTGGTGCCCCAGCGCGGCGTCACCCGCGACCAGTCCGGTAATGCCGTGGCCCTGGTGGCCGGCGATAAGGATATGGTTGAACAGCGGATTTTGAAGACCGAACGGGCCGTGGGTGATGCCTGGCTGGTCACCGATGGCCTGAAAGTCGGAGAGCGGGTGATCGTTGAAGGCATTCAGCGAGTACGCCCCGGGGCTACAGTGAAGGTGGTGCCCTTTAACGCCAAGGCGGCTGCGCCCGGCAGCCAACCCGCAGCGAAATAATCTAAGGAGCCGATCATGCCCCGTTTTTTCATCAATCGTCCGATCTTTGCCTGGGTGATCGCCATCATGGTCATGCTGGCGGGTCTTCTGTCCATCACGAACCTGCCGGTGTCCCAATATCCAGCGATCGCACCGCCGCAGATTGCCATCAACGCCACCTATCCGGGCGCCTCGGCCCAGACCGTGCAGGATACGGTCACGCAGGTGATCGAGCAGAAACTCAACGGCATCGACAACCTGATCTACATGTCCTCCACCAGTGACTCGTCAGGGTCAGTAAGCATCACCCTCACCTTCAAGGCGGGGACCGACCCGAACATTGCCCAGGTCCAGGTGCAGAACAAACTGCAGCTGGCCGTGCCGCTCCTGCCCCAAATCGTGCAGCGGCAAGGGATAGCGGTGGTCAAATCCACCCGAAACTTCCTGTTGATTGTCGGTCTGGTCTCGGAAGACGGAAGCTTGGACCGCAACGCCCTGGCCGACTACATGGTTTCCAACATCCAGGATATCCTCAGCCGCTTGGATGGGGTGGGTGAGTTGTTGCTGTTTGGTACCCAGAACGCCATGCGGATCTGGCTGAACCCAACCAAACTGAACAGCTACAACCTGACCACCGTTGATGTAACGACAGCCCTGCAAGCTCAAAATGCCCAGGTATCCGCCGGTCAGTTCGGCGGCCTCCCGGCCGACAAAGGGCAGCAGTTGAACGCCACCATCACCGCTCGCACCCTGCTCCAGACCCCGGAGCAGTTCGACGCCATTATTCTGCGCACCAACAGCGACGGTTCCACGGTCAGGCTCAAGGATGTTGCCGAAAGCAAGGTCGGCACCGAAAACTATGAGCTCCAGTCGTTCTACAACGGCAAACCGTTGGGCGGCATGGCCATCCGGCTGGCATCCGGAGCCAATGCGCTGGAAACGGGCAATCGGATCAAGGCCAAGATGGAGGAGCTGGCGAAATACTTTCCACAGGGCATGAAGGTAGTCTATCCTTACGACACTACCCCCTTCGTCAAAATATCCATCCTTGAAGTAGTCCATACCCTGATCGAAGCGGTCTTCCTGGTCTTCATCGTCATGTTCCTCTTCCTGCAGAACTTCCGCGCCACTTTGATCCCCACCATCGCCGTGCCGGTGGTGCTGCTGGGCACCATGGGCGTCCTGTCGATCTGCGGTTTTTCCATCAACACCCTGACCATGTTTGCCCTGGTCATTGTTATCGGCCTGCTGGTGGACGACGCCATCGTGGTGGTGGAAAACGTGGAACGGATCATGTCTGAAGAAGGCTTGTCGCCCCATGACGCCACCATCAAATCCATGGGGCAGATCACTAGCGCCCTGTGGGGCATCGCCACTGTCCTGACGGCGGTTTTCCTGCCCATGGCCTTCTTCGGTGGTTCCACCGGGGTCATCTACCGCCAGTTCTCCATCACCATCATCTCCGCCATGATCCTCTCGGTAATGGTGGCGATGATCTTGACTCCGGCGCTCTGCTCCACCCTGCTCAACCCAATCGAAAAAGGGCATGCGCCCGGTGAGTGCGGCCCGTTCTGCCAATTCTTCCAAAAATTCAACCGATTTTTCGACTGGAACAGAAGCAAGTATGAAGGCATCGTGGGGCGCTCCTTCGACAAACCGCTACGCTACCTGGTGCTCTACGGCGCCATTGTCGCAATCATGGTGTTCTTTTTCCTGAGTCTCCCTACCTCTTTCCTGCCTGATGAGGATCAGGGGTTTATCATCTGCCAGGTGCAGCTGCCGGCCGGGGCAACCCAGGAGCGGACCGTACAGGTCATTCGCCAGTTGGAGCAGCATTTCCTGGAAAAGGAGAAGCAAACCGTGGAAGGCGTTATCACCGTGACCGGCTTTAGTTTTGCCGGGCGCGGCCAGAACATGGGGCTGGCCTTTGTCAAACTCAAAAACTGGGATTTCCGCAAAACCCCGGACTTGAAGGCGCCGGCCATTGCCGGCCGGGCCATGCGAGCCTTCTCGCAAATCCGCGACGGTCTGGCCTTTGCCTTTTCGCCACCGGCGGTACTTGAACTCGGCGTTGCCAACGGCTTTGACTTCCAGCTGCAGGATCGCGGCGGCTTAGGCCATGAAAAGTTGATGGAGGCCCGTAATCAGTTGCTGGGCATGGCCATGAAGAACCCGAAACTGGTCGCAGTGCGCCCCAATGGTCAGGATGACTCGCCCCAGTTCAAGCTCGATATTGATGATGTGCGAGCCGGCGCCCAGGGTGTATCCCTGACGGACGTCAACAACATCCTGGCTACCGCCTGGGGTAGTACCTACGTCAACGATTTCATCCAGAACGGCCGAGTCAAGAAGGTCTATCTCCAGTCGGATGCCCGCTACCGGATGCTGCCGGAGGATATCGATCACTGGTATGTCAGCAATAAGAATGGGGCGATGGTGCCGTTTTCCGCCTTTGCCATTGGCCGCTGGCAGTACGGATCCCCCCGCCTGGAACGGTACAACGGCATTCCGTCCGTGGAGATCCTGGGGCAGGCAGCGCCGGGGATAAGCACCGGTGAGGCCATGGCCGAGATGGAAAAAATGGCGGCTGGCCTGCCAATCGGGATCGGCTACGAATGGACCGGCCTCTCCTATGAGGAACAGCATGCCGGCGCCCAAGCCCCGGCGCTCTACGCCATCTCGCTGCTGGTGGTCTTTCTTTCCGTGGCGGCCCTGTATGAGAGTTGGACCATTCCTTTCGTCAACCTGCTGATGCTGCCGCTGGGGCTAGTGGGAGCGGTGACCGCGGTCAAGCTGCGGGTGCTGCCCAACGACGTCTATCTTCAGATCGGGCTGCTCACCACGGTAGGGCTCTCCACCAAGAACGCCATCCTGATCATCCAGTTCATCAAAGAGCAGATGCGTCAGGGACATGAATTGGTTGAGGCCACCCTGGCGGCGGTGAAAATCCGGCTCCGGCCGGTCATCATGACCTCGCTGGCCTTCTTCTTCGGCACCCTGCCGTTGGCCTTGACCAAGGGCGCCGGGGCCGCAGCCCAAAACGCTATCGGCACCGCCGTCACCGGCGGGCTGCTCTCGGCTACCTTCATCGACCTGCTCTTTATTCCGTTTTTCTTTGTCCTGGTCTCACGGCTATTCGGGAAGAAGCCGAAGAAAAGGGTCGCCCAACCCCCAGCGGCCGGACCTGTTTCGGAGGGTAACTGACATGCACCAAATAAAAAGGATGACGACCGTTCTCTGCGTCTTGCTGGGCATATGGATCGGCCTGGCCGGTTGCACCATGGCCCCCACCTACTCCCAACCTGCTGCCCCCGTTCCGGTCAGCTGGCCCAATGGCCCCTCCTATCAGGCAGCAACCGCCAAGCCATTACTAAAACCAGTGGCCGATATATCCTGGCAGGAATTTTATCAGGATGACAAACTGCAAAAGCTTATCGCACTGGCCCTGGACAATAACCGCAACCTGCGGATCGCCGCCCTCAACATCGAGAAGTCGCAGGCCCAGTATCGGATCCAGCGGGCCAATCTGATTCCAGAGCTTGATGCCACCGCGAGCGCCAACAACCAGGCTGCAGTCAATCACCAATACAGCGTTGGGCTCGGTGTCAGCGCCTACGAACTTGACCTATTCGGCCGGGTGCAGAGCCTGAAGGACCAGGCCCTGGAGCAGTATCTGGCCACGGAGCAGGCACAGCGTACTGTTCAGATCAGCCTGGTGGCAGAAGTGGCAACGACTGCTCTCAATCTGGCAGCCGACCGCGAGCGGTTGAAGCTAGCGCAAGAAACCCTGAAAACCCAGCAGAGCACCTTCCAAATGACGCAGCGGCGTTTTGAGGTGGGAGCCTCGTCCGAGCTGGATCTGCGGCAGGTACAAACCCAAGTGGATACGGCCAGGGGGGATGTCGCCCGTGCCACTTCCCTGGTGGCTCAGGATGAAAATAACCTCAACCTCGTCGTCGGCTGCCCAGTTCCAGCCGAGTTACTACCGCAGACGCTCTCTGAGAATCTGACCGCGGTGCAGGATATCGCCCCCGGTTTACCCTCCGAAGTGCTGCTGCGACGTCCTGATGTCCTTCAGGCCGAGAACCTGCTCAAGGGGTTCAATGCCAACATCGGTGCGGCGCGGGCGGCGTTCTTCCCGCGCATCACCCTGGTCAGTTCCATTGGCGCCAGCAGCGATGAGTTGTCCGGTCTCTTCAAGTCTGGATCCGGCGCCTGGACCTTTGCTCCGCAGATCGTGCTGCCGATTTTCGATGCCGGCGCCCGATCAGCACAGCTGAAGGTGGCAGAAATGGACCGCGATATCGCTGTTGCTCAGTACGAGAAGGTCATCCAGACCGCCTTCCGGGAAGTGGCCGACTCCCTTGCCCAGCAAGACACCATCGACGAGCAATTGGCGGCCCAGCAGTCGCTGGTCAAAGCCACCGGCACCCGATACATCCTTTCCCAAACGCGATATGATAAGGGGATTGACAGCTATCTCAATGTGCTCGACGCCCAACGTTCGCTCTACAGCGCCCAGCAAGGATTGATCGCCACCCGTTTGACCCGGCTGGTCAACCAGGTCACCTTGTACAAGGTATTGGGAGGCGGATGGGAAAAGCGAAGCTGAGGGCTGCCGCACATCGCAGGGGAAAGATACCATGACCCAGGAACGTTTCTTCACCAATCCTCGACTCCCCTTTGTCGAATGCCGTCACTCAACCGACAGCACCCGCACCTTCAAGCCCCACATGCACCACGGCTTCAGCATCGGCGCGGTCGACCAGGGAAAAATTCTCTACCGGCTTGAAGAGCAGAGCGTCCGACTGCTCCCCGGCAGCCTGGTGCTGATCAATCCCGAAACCCTGCACGCCTGCAATCAGGACGACGTTGCCTCCCCCCGCAGCTATTCGATGTTGTACCTGCAGACCGACTGGTGTCTGCGGGTGCAGCAGTCGCTCTGGCAGGTCGAGGCCTTTGTCCCGATCCGCGTCACCCTGCTTGAAGATCCAATCCTGTACGAGCGCTACCTCACCACCATGGAATGTTTGATGGCTCAGGGCTCACTTCTGGAAAAAGAGCTGCTGCTGACAGACCTCCTCGAAGCAATCTTTCTCCTGGCCTGCAACCCCGGCAAGCCGAGCCAGCCGACACCCTTGCGTATCGAACAGCTCAAAACCCTGCTGGCCGCAGAGCTTGCGGAAGATCTGACCCTGGAGCAACTGGCTGGCGACCTTGGCACCCATGCCAGCACCCTGATCCGCCAGTTCAAAGAGGCGACAGGGATCACGCCCCATGCCTACCGGATGAACTGCCGAATCAACCAGGCGCGGCAAATGTTGCAGCAAGGCCGGGATATCGGCGAGACCGCTCTGGAGTGCGGCTTTTTTGACCAGAGCCACTTTCACCGCCACTTCAAGGCCATGACCACGGTTACGCCCCGGGAATACCAAATCAATTTTATACAATAATTCCCCACGCCGAACCTCTATACTCCCCAAGAAAAATGGAGGAGTCCATGGAGTTTTTGCTGATCGCCTCAGCCCATTTTCTGGCCCTGCTCAGTCCCGGACCCGATTTCTTTCTCATTCTGCAGACCGCGCTGCGCCTGCCCCTGCGTTATGCCTTTGCGGTCTGCGCTGGCATTGCCGCTGCCAATGCGCTCTACCTGCTGCTGGCAGTGCTCGGCCTAGAAACGGTGCGCCAATGGGCACCGCTGATGCTGGCGTTGCGCTATCTGGGCGCTGCTTATCTGGTCTATATCGGTATTCTGCTGCTGCGCGCGCCCATGCGGCCGCTCGACAACGGTGGCCAGGCCTCCTTTCTCCACGTGCACAGTCTGCGACGGCAGTTTACCCTCGGCCTGATGTCGGGTCTACTCAATCCCAAGAATGCGATCTTTTACCTCAGCCTGTTCACGGCAATGGTCGCACCGCAGACCAGCCTTGGCATGCGCGGCCTGTATGGGCTGTGGATGGTTTCACTGGTACTGGTCTGGGATATGGGGGTAGCCGTTGCCCTGGGGAATGCGCGGATCAAAAACCGGCTCAACCGCTGGATCTTCAAGATCGAGAAATTCTCCGGGGCCATGCTCGCCCTGTTCGGCATTCTCCTGGCCATCGACTGAAACGGACGTGAACAACAAAAGGAACGGCAATATGGGTAGAAACGAATACTATTTTGCGGAAGGATGTTTCATCACCGAACTGCTCAATAATGCTGACGATCCGGCGGTGTCGGTTGCCAGCGCCCGGGTTGAGCCGGGACGCACCACCCGCTGGCACCGTCTGGAAAATATCGTTGAGAGGTATCTGATGGTCGAAGGCATAGGCCAGGTGGAGATCGGCACAGAAGAACCGCGGGAAGTACATCCCGGTGATGCAATCCTGATCACTGCCGGGTGTCGACAGCGGATCACCAACACTGGCACGATTGACCTTGTGTTTCTCGCGGTCTGTACCCCGCGTTTTGTGGTCAGCGCCTACCAGGATCTGGAAGAAGAACGCTAACGAAGCATCAGGAGCGAAACAGGCAATCGGCCAACTCCACCACCGTGCGCACCGGCACAATCTGCATGCCCTCTTTCGACTTGCCCTTGAGTTGGCGGCTTGATGATTCCGGCATGAGAAAGGTTTTGAACCCCAACCGTCCGGCCTCGCGCAGCCGCATCTCCATCTGCCCTACGGCTCGGATCTCCCCGGCCAGCCCGACCTCGCCGCAAACCACGGTGTGCGGATCGATAGTTTTCTCAAAAAAACTGGACAGCAGGGCCGCGACCACGCCGAGATCCAAAGCCGGCTCGTCGATGCGGATACCGCCGGCAATATTAAGGAAGATGTCGTGATCAAAGAGGGTGACCCCCAGCTTTTTCTCAAGCACCGCGGTAAGCAGGGCCAGCCGCTGCGGATCAGCGCCGATAGCGGTCCGCCGCGAGGTCCCGAGGCTTGAACGGCTGACCAGAGCCTGCACCTCCACCAGAATGGGTCGCGTCCCCTCGACACTGGGCATGACCACCGAACCCGGCACATTAACCGGACGCTCGGCGAGAAACAGGGCGGACGGATTATCGACCTCGGCCAGGCCGCTCTCCTTCATCTCGAACACCCCGATCTCATTGGTGGAGCCGAAACGGTTCTTCACCGTCCGTAGAATCCGAAAAACCTGACCGCGGTCTCCCTCGAAATAGAGAACCGTATCGACCATGTGCTCCAGTACCCGTGGGCCGGCGATGGAGCCATCCTTGGTGACATGGCCGACCAGGAGGATCGGCAGATGGCTCGATTTGGCCAGGGTCATGAGGCGGGCTGTGGCCTCCCGCACCTGGGTGACCGAGCCCGGCGCCGACCCCACCTCTTCACTGAACACCGTCTGGATCGAATCCACCGCCAACAGTGCCGGTCGCATCTGCTGGGCCAGATCAACGATAGCCTCAACGCAATTTTCAGTGGAGATGTAGATATCCTGGTCTTCAATTTTGAGTCGGCTGGCCCGCATGCGGATCTGACGCACCGATTCCTCACCGGTAACGTAGAGGACCTTCAGCTGCTTGGCCGCCAGCGAAGAGAGCAGTTGCAGGATCAGGGTTGACTTGCCAATTCCCGGATCGCCGCCGATCAGCACCAGCGAGCCGGGGACAATGCCGCCGCCCAGCACCCGATCCATCTCGCCGATGGCGGTGACCAGCCGGGTACACTCCTCTTCGCCGCTTGCGGTCAGGGGTTGCGCGGTTGCCTTTGTCCGGCCATGACGAACGGAGATCTGCTTTTTCTCCTCGGTCAGACTGTCCCAGGCACCGCAGTCGGGGCAGCGCCCCAGCCATTTGCGGCTTTCAAAACCGCACTGGCCGCAGACAAAGAGCATGGTTTCTTTTTTCAATGAACGCCCCTGCACATAATGATATCGATCTCCAAAGTTCCCCCGTGCCGGCTGCAAACCTATGGGCCGGGGCAACACGCTGTTTGGGTAACTTTAAAGGAATTCTGAACGGAACGCTCATGGAAATGACGCCCCAGGCCGCTGCCTGCCATGCCCCCTCATTACCAACCGCTTACCAGCTTCATGCCTTTGCTTTCCCTGTAATCCACAACGGTATCAAAGAATAGCCCTGAAGCCGTCGAATAAATTATCCACTTGAAAGTACGACCGAAATCTGGTAGCAATTTTCTTGCTGCTCTAGCAGTGATTGCCGTGTCGAAACACTTTTGGGCCGACCTGATTGATGCATGTTGTAAACGGAGGTTTGTACACAGTTAAAGAAAAAATACTTTAGGAGGGTTGTGAATGAATGCTTTGACCTTGGTATTTATTTCGATGTGTGTTTTTGCCATCGGCTACCGGTATTACGGTCTGTTCCTTGCCAACAAGGTGCTGAACCTGCGGGCGGAACGGCTCACTCCGGCAGTGACCATGGCAGATGGCCATGACTATCACAAAACCAACAAGTACGTGCTCTTCGGTCATCACTTCGCGGCAATCGCAGCAGCGGGCCCCCTGCTCGGCCCCGTATTGGCGGCGCAATTCGGCTACCTGCCCGGCGCCCTCTGGATTCTTATCGGCGCAGTCCTCGCCGGTGGTGTCCATGATATGGTTGTACTGTTCGCCTCGGTCCGGCACAAGGGACAGAGCCTCTCCAAAATTGCCGAGAGTGAAGTGGGCAAGGCCGGGGGCGCAGTGGCCTCTGTCGCCTTCCTCTTTATCCTCATCCTGACGCTTGCTGGGCTCTCCATCGCGGTCGTCAACGCCATGTTCGAAAGCGCCTGGGGCACCTTTACCGTCTTTGCCACCATGCCCATCGCCTTTTTCATGGGCTTCTGGATGTACAAAATCCGGCCGGGCGACGTCAAAGGCGCCAGCATCATCGGCGTCGTGCTGCTCTTTCTCGCCATCATCGTCGGGCCGTATGTTGCCGCAAATCCTGCCCTGGCTGCAATCTTCACGATGACCAAAAAAAAGATTTCCGTTTTTCTCCCTGCGTACGGTTTCATTGCCTCGGTCCTGCCCGTCTGGATGCTGCTCTGTCCCCGCGATTATCTCTCCACCTACCTGAAAATCGGCACCATTCTCATGCTGGCGATCGGCATTTTTGTGGTCCATCCTGACTTCCAGATGGGCGCGATCACCCAGTACGTGCACGGCGGCGGTCCCATCATTCCGGGCGCAGTCTACCCCTTTGTCATGATCACCATCGCCTGCGGCGCCCTGTCGGGATTTCATGCCATTATCGGTTCCGGCACCACCCCCAAGATGATCGGCAATGAACGGGACATTCTGTTCATCGGTTACGGTGCCATGCTGGTCGAGGGATTCGTGGCGATCATGGCTCTGGTTGCAGCCTGCGTCCTCGTACCCGCCGACTACTTTGCCATCAATACCGCGCCTGCGGTCTTTGAAAAACTGGGCATGACCGTGCAAAACCTGCCCGAGCTGGCCGTACAGGTAGGGGAAAAGATTCAGGGCAGACCGGGAGGGGCGGTTTCACTCGCTGTCGGCATGGCCTATATCTTCTCGTCGGTGCCGTTCATGAAGGGGCTAATGTCCTACTGGTATCACTTCGCCATCATGTTTGAAGCCGTCTTCATCCTCACCGCCGTGGACACGGGCACGCGTGTAGGCCGGTTTCTCCTCCAGGAGATGATCGGCAAGGCCATACCGCAGTTCCTTGAAAAGAAGTGGTGGCCAGGGATTGTCATCACCAGCTTTCTTTTTACCGGATCCTGGGGCTATCTCGTCTACACCGGGGACATCGCCACGATCTGGCCGCTCTTTGGCATGAGCAACCAGTTGCTCGCCTCCAGTGCACTCATCATCGGCACCACGATGATCATGCGCATGGGCAAGATCCGGTACGCCTGGGTCACCGCGGTACCGGGGCTGTTTATGGCCGTCACCACCCTGTACGCAGGCTATCTGAACATTACCGCCAATTATCTGCCCAAGGGCAAGATTCTGCTGGCCGTACTCTCAGCCATCATCATGGTCCTCGTCACCATCCTGTTCGCGGCAACCTTCAAACGCTGGTATGAATTGCTGCAGATCCAGCAGACCGTGCCCGACCGGTATGGCGATCTGGTGCTCGACGTTGTTGAAGAATAGAGGGAAGAGGTGAATTGATGGGCTGCTGTGAGTTCGAACTGGTGGAACTGAGTTTGTACCGGGTTGTCTGCAAGGTGAAAAACCAGCACCGGACAAAAAGCAGCGGGCCTATTTTCTGCCACCTCTGCAACAGTGCGGTGCAGCATGCCTTCCTCAAAAAGGATTTTATCGGCTTCCGGGTCAGCATAACCTGCCCGCAATGCGGCTGGGCATTCGAAGGATAGGAGGCAACCCCGATGGATATGAAAACAATTCGTGATAGTGCCCGAGAGAAACTCAAAGGCTTTTGCCGGGTCTGCCCGGTTTGTGACGGCCGTGCCTGCGCAGGCCAAGTGCCGGGCATGGGCGGCGTAGGTACGGGCAGTTCCTTTCGGGCCAATGTCGATGCCCTGTCGCGAATCCGACTGAATATGCGCACCATTCATAGGATTAAGGAGCCAGACCTCTCTTTGACCCTATGGGGCAAAAAACTCTCCATGCCCGTCCTGGTGGCGGCAGAGAAGGTGTCGCCCTGTACTTGCAGCAACTCAAAAATGAGCTGCTCAAGGCCATGTTGCTGACTGGAACAGCGGATGTCAAAAACGTAGCGAAAAACATACTCTATTCGGGCACCAGCACGGTCTTCTAACCCTACCCCCGCAAAGGGTTTCCTCGCGGCTCCCCTCTTTTCCAGAGGGGGGCTGAGCGTTAGCCTTTCTCACGAGCATGTGACCAGGATTCTTCACGGTCGGCAGCATCCGTCAAATCTCTGCCCGACCGGTTTATCTTCTTTAAAACAGATGCACCCTGAATATATTCAAGGTACCATCAGCTTCACCGTCCGGAGACGAACAGAAAACCATCATCATTCCAGACCTCTTCAGGTGCGCCCTTGTTACCAAAACCTGCCAGGCCCGTGGGATCGCCTCACGTTTCCCCAGCCAATGAAGATTGTGTGGCCAAGAACGCCTCTTTGCTAGGAAATCTTTTTTCATGAGTAAGAATTCCAGATTGAACAGTTCATCGATACGCCGTTTTTTTTCGGTTCTCATCCTCTTGCCATTGGTCCTCTGGCAGAGCTTGACCGTCAATGCTGCCGATCCGGAAAATAGGCCAACCCGCACTCTTCGGGTGGTGATGGATAATAATTATCCGCCCTACGTCTTTCTGGATACCAATGGCACCCTGCAAGGAATCCTGGTTGATCAATGGCAACTCTGGCAACAGAAGACAGGCGTCCGGGTCGAAATTAAAGCCACGGACTGGAACAACGCACTTACCGCTATGAAGGCCGGGGAGTTCGATGTCATAGACACGATTTTTGACACCAAAGAACGTTTAAGTTGGCTGGATTTCACCAAGCCCTACGCCCGCATTGAAGTACCCGCATTTTTTAAAAATGATATCAGAGGGATCTCTGATATACATTCCCTGAATGGTTTCGTCGTGGCGGTCAAGGAAGGTGATGCCGCCATTGATCTCCTGCGGAGTCATGGGATAGAAAATCTTATGATCTTCAAAGGATATGAGGGTATTGTCCAGGCCGTCAAAGAACATAAAGTCAACGTCTTTGTGGTCGATAAACCTCCAGCGCTGTATTTCCTCTACAAATACGGGATTCAGCAGCAATACAATGTATCTCCGCCTCTTAATGTCGGCGAGTTTCACCGCGCCGTCAAAAAAGGGCAGACAGCGTTGCTGGAGGAAATCGAAGCGGGTTTCGCCCAAATATCTGCCCACGAACTGCAGCAAATCGAGAAAAAATGGTCTGGATCCCCCCTCCTGAGCGCTGCTCCTACCAGATTCTTCCTGATGGGAACCGGGGCCCTCTGCTTTCTCATCCTTGTTCTCATTTTCTGGAATCATTTGCTCAAAAGAGCTGTAAAAAACCGCACGCACGAGTTGGAAGCAAGAGAAGAAGAACTGCGGGAGAGCGAGTCCCGTTATCGAAGCATCATTGAGAATATTCAAGACACCTTCTACAGAACAGACGCTCAAGGCACCCTGATATTCATGAGCCCTTCGGGTGCCAAGCTGCTGGGCTATGACTCCACCCAAGCAATGATCGGGCGCCCCACCAGCTCTTTCTGGAGGTACCCGGAAAAGCGTCAAGCGATGCTGGAGATGCTGAAACAAGGTGGCGGCGTCCGTGACTATGAAGTCGTCCTCATGCACAAGGATGGCACGCCTCTCACTGTTTCCACCTCTACAAACCTCTATCATGACCGGGATGGACACGTTCTGGGCGTAGAAGGTTTGCTCCGTGACATCACCGAGCGTAAGCAGGCGGAGGAACTGCTGCGGACCAACGATGAACGGATGCGCCTTTTCTTCGAACGGCAGGTTGTCGGCATGGCAATCACCTCGCCGGGAAAAGGGTGGTTGCAGGTAAACAACAAGTTGTGCGAAATGCTTGGATTTTCACGCGAGGAACTATTCGGTCGAACGTGGTCGGAGCTCACCTATTCTGAAGATCTTGCTGCGGATCTAGCTCAATTCGAGCGTCTCCTTGCTGGTGAGATTAACGAGTATTCAATGGAGAAACGATTTGTCCGCAAGGATGGAGGTGTGATTTACACGTTGCTTTCAGTGGGTTGTGTACGATATGCCAACGGTTCGGTCAATTATATTTTGGCATTGCTGGTCGACATCACCGAGCGCAAGCAGGCGGAGGAAAAACTTTTAGCCGAGCGCCAGTATTTAATCGATATCATCGATTTCCTGCCGGATGCCACCTTGGTCATCGATATCGATGGCAAAGTCGGCGCCTGGAACCGCGCGGCCGAGGCGATGACAGGCGTCAAGAGGGATGCATTGCTCGGCAAAGGGAACTACGCCTATGCCGTACCCTTCTATGGAGAATGCCGTCCCCTTCTGATCGACCTCCTCAATATCTCTGAACAAGAGATCGAGAGGTCGTATACCCACGTGCAACGATCGGGTGAAAAAATTTATGCTGAAACCTTTATCCAGGCACTAAACGATGGCAGAGGCGCACACCTGTTCGGCGTAGCGGCCCCGCTCTATGATAGAGATGGCATACGCACCGGGGCCATTGAGGTTATCAGAGACGTCACGGAATTCAAGCAGACCGAAAATGAGAAGATTCACCTCCAGGAACAGCTGATGCAGGCGCAAAAAATGGAATCAATTGGGCGACTGGCTGGTGGGGTCGCACACGATTTCAATAACATGCTGGGGGTCATCCTCGGGTATACCGAACTGGCCCAGAATAAGCTGACTCCATCCCAGCCGCTCTTTCGCAACCTTGAAGAAATCCGCAAAGCCGCCCAGCGTTCCGCTGACATTACCCAACAGCTCTTAGCCTTTGCCCGCAAACAGCCCGTCTCTCCCAAAGTCCTCGATTTAAACGAGACCGTGGAAGGGTTGCTCAAGATGCTGCGACGGCTCATCGGCGAGAACATTCAACTCGACTGGCGACCGGAGAGTGACCTTTGGGCAATCTGCATCGATCCTTCCCAGCTCGACCAGATCCTGGCAAATCTGTGCCTTAATTCCCGGGGCGCAATCGCCGATGTCGGTGAAATTTCTATTGCAACAGGAAACAGCACCTTCGATGCAGCGTTCTGCGCTGAACACCCGGATTTCACACCTGGGGAGTATGTGTGCCTGACCGTGCGTGATAACGGATGCGGGATGGACAAAGAAACGCAGGAGCACATTTTCGAACCATTTTTCACAACCAAGCCTGTCGGCAAGGGCACCGGTCTCGGTCTGGCCACAGTATATGGCGCTGTCAAACAGAACTCCGGCTTTATCCAGGTTACCAGTGAGCCTGAACGAGGGACGGCGCTAACGATCTACCTACCTCGGTATAAGAGTACGGCAAGCGACCAGGTCTCGACTGAACTTCCGGAAAAACTGTGCGCGCAAGGCAGCCAGACTGTCTTGCTGGTAGAAGACGAACCGGCAATACTGGAAATGATCATGCTGATGCTCGACAGTCTGGGGTATTGTGTATTGAGTGCAGATACACCGGGAAAAGCCATTCGCCTGGCCAAGGAACATGCTGGCGAGATCCATCTCCTCATGACCGATGTGGTTATGCCCGAGATGAATGGTCGGGATCTCACGCAAAACCTTTTACCCCTCTATCCCAACATAAAGCGACTCTTCATGTCGGGTTATACGGCCGACGTCATTGCCCATCACGGTGTGTTGGATACAGGGGTGTGTTTCCTCCAGAAGCCGTTCACGATCAATCAAATGGCGGTCAAGGTTCGAGAGGCCCTGGATACTTAACCGGGGTTTTCGTCAAACGCCCGCCTTGGACGTATCCCACGATCGCACCCGTGAACATACAGCATCGGTTCGCTACGGCTCTTCCCACCCTGCAAAAAACTCCAAAAAGCTGCATTCCTGTTTGCTTATTCCCAAAAACCGAGCTAAAAGTAGCGGTTTACAAACTTGTAAGTAACTGTCTGCGGACAGTTTCCCATACTCAATAGACTAGAGAGAATAATCCCACGGAGGCAGGATGTTGGAGTTCAAGAAAGGCATCGATATTTTATCAGCGGTTGGCGGCATAACTACCCTGGGCGAGGCAAAAAATCTGTTTGCGCAACGGCTCGACAAGAAACATCTTGCTCGGCTTTCCATAGTTAATCACGAAGAGGCGCTGTTAAAAATAGCAAACGCCATTGCCATGTGCGAGCCAGCTCATGTTTTCGTCCACACCGGTAGCGAGGAAGATCGTGCAACGGTACGACAAATGAGCATTGAAAAGGGTGAAGAAGCGCCACTCGCTATTCCGGGCCACACCATTCATTTCGATCTGCCCGAAGATCAGGGGCGGATGGTCGACCAGACCTTTTACATCGTCAATGAGGATGAACCGGTCTCGTCCCTGGCCAAGAAAGAAATGCGTGCCCAGTCCCACGCCTATATCCGTGAGCACATGCGCGGCATTATGCAGGGCAAGACCATGTTCGTCGGTTTTTACAGCCGCGGTCCGGTGGGGGCCAAGGCCTCAATTCCGGCCATCGAGATCTCCAGCTCCACCTATGTCCTCCATTCTGCGGAGTTGCTTTATCGCAACTGTTATGCCGATTTCGATGCGGAAGTTGACCGCCGAGGCGAATTTTTCACCAATGTTCACTCAGAAGGCCCCAATCGCTCGGAGGATATCCCCAAAGTTCGCATCTACATGGATCGTAGCTGGCAGACCACCTTTTCGACCTTTTGCACCTATGCAGGCAACACCCTCTTGATGAAAAAGGGCAACCACCGGTTTGCTTCCGACTGCGCTATGTATAAACACAACGGCCAGGAACTTTCCGAACATATGTTCATCACCGGCATGACCGGTCCGGACGGCAGGAAAACCTATTTCGCCGGCGCCGCGCCTTCCGGTTGCGGCAAAACCACCACCGCCATGGTCGGCAGCGATTTCATCGGTGACGATCTGGCCCAGATGTGGATCGGCGACGATGGCACGCTGCGGGCAGTCAACCCGGAAATCGGGATCTTCGGGATCATCGAGGATGTCAACCTGGAGGGCGACCCATACCTGATGAAATGCCTGCGTCAGCCAGGAGCGGAGGTCATCTTTTCTAACGTGCTAGTCGATGGGCAGGGGAAACCGCGCTGGGTCGGCGACGGTGACCAACTACCGGAGAAAGGAACCAACTATCAGGGGCAATGGACCAAAGCGATGACCGGTGTGGCAATGTCGCATCCTAACTCGCGCTGCACCCTGATGGCTGAGGCCGTCGGTAACCATAACAAGCAGGTCAATGCCGATCCGGCAGGTATCGTGATTAAGGTCATTACCTATTCCGGCCGTGACAGCAACACCATGCCGCCGATCTGGGTGGCAAAATCCATGGATGCAGGTGTCACCATCGGCGCCTCCATCGTTTCCAAGGCCACCGCTGCGGAGATCGGCGCCAGCGGCGTTAACCGCCAGCCCTGGGCGAACACCCCTTTTGTGGCCGGAACGCTTGCCAACTACCTCGATGCCCAGCTCAATTTCTACGGCAATCCCAAGATGACCCGAAAACCGGTCGTAGCCGGCCTGAACTACTTTCTCACTCATGAAGCCCGCGGCGGCAGCGGTCCGGGGTTACTGGGTGAAAAGAAAGATGTACACGTCTGGCTGGGATGGCTGGAACTGTTCACCCACGGCGAGGCCCAGGCCATTGAAACCCCGATCGGCCTGATTCCGAAATATGCGGATCTGAAAAAGCTGTTCAAAGAGCAAATCAACAAGGATTATCCCGAATCGCTCTACACCATGCAATTTTCTCTGTATATCGACAATGTGATTGCCCGGATCGATCTGCAGGAGGCGGCATGGCGGAAAGAACAAGGGGCCTCGGAACGGCTGTTTGCCGTCTATGCCGAGCAGAAGGCTGCGCTTCTGGCACTCAAGGCCGCCAAAGGGTGCATCGTCAAGCCGCAGGATTTGTAGTAATCAGGGCCTGTGCCACATAGTTCACTTTGCCCGGAGCCCCTGCACAACCTGCACGGGCTCCATTTTTTTGTCAAACCGGGCAGGCAACCCCATCATTTACGATAAAATCTGCAAAAAAAAACCGGAGAGCTTCGTCAGGAAGCTTCTCCGGTTAATGATAGCAGCGACGAACGCGAGGTCCACCGCTGGTACGAAGTTCTATTGAGGCAGACTCAGCCCTTGAGCATCTGCAGTACCTTGTCGCGAATCGCATCCAGCCCCAGTCCCTGATACGGAATCTGCTCGGCAAGGCCGCCGGCGCCATCCTTCCAGGTCCCCATATATCCGTATTTCGGTGTGTAGCCCCGCTCCAGCAGCCAGCTGCCGAAACGGATGCCCAACCCAGTCTTACAATTCTGCGTTTCCACCACCAGCACCATCGGACTCGTTCCCAAAGTGGCCAGCATGGTCTCGTCCACCACATTAAGCACCGACTTGTTGATCAGGCCGATATGGATGCCCTCTTTTTTGAACAGCTCGACCAGATGGAGACAACGATAGAGCATTTCCCCGTAGGCAACGATATAACCGTCGCGCCCTTCGCGAATGACTTCATCCGTATCCGGCTTGAAGGTATAGCCATCACCATACTGTTTTTCACCTTGTTCGTTCAGGATATAAGGGGTGCCTGAACGGGTCGAATAGACGAAGCGTAAACCGGGATTATGGAAGATCGTTCCCAGGATGGCCTTCAACTGCAGGGCATCGGCAGGGAAATACAGCCTGGTTTGATCATGCTCGACCAGGCCATTGTCGGCAAAAAAATTATTGATGCCGAAATGGCAGGTGTTATCCGCCATGTCATCAACCCCGGAATGAGAAAAATGGGCCAGCACATTGGCCTGATTGAGACGCGCCATAGTGATTTCGGAAATGACCATCTCCTGAAAGGCGGCAAAGGTGCCGAAGATCCCCTGTTTACCGGGGGCAGAACCAAAACCGGCGGCTACCGAGAAATTATTGCGCTCCATGATGCCGCCGTGGACATAGACCTCAGGGCAGTTTTTCCGGATATGGTGCAGACCGCAGGAGCCTTCAAGATCGGAATCCACCACCAGCACCCGGCTGGCAGGATTTTCCATCCCCTTGATGAGGTCGCTGACAATCTTGCCGAACTCGTCCCGATTTTTGGCGGAGTCTGCTGAGCTGCCCAGATACACAACCTTTTCGGCCTTGGCGGGCGTCAATTTGAGCATGGCAACCGCCGCCTCGTGCCCCTTGGCCGTGAGATAATCGATGGCCATGGCAACCGGAATAACATCGTGACCTTTGGGCAGCCCCTCGATCCCGGCGACTCCAACGGCCATCGGCCGTTTAATGACCACCGCCACCGGCCCAGCTGCGGTAAGAGCCTGGCGAATGGATGCAAAGAGGCTGTCGATATCCTCGCCGGCGCAGGTGTGCGTTGCCAGGCCATGGCCGGAAAGCGTCCGCACCAGATCGTACCCCTGCAGGTAGTCACTCGGGTGCCCGGCGATGGTGACGTTATTGTCATCAAGCAGCAGCTTGACATTGAGTTGCCGCGCTACCGCATAGCGGGCCGCTTCAGCATCATCGCCCTCCTGCTGGGAACCGTCGCTGCCGAACATGAAAACCGTCCTGCCCGGATGCGCCTCGGCCACACCGTTGACATGGCTCCACATGTGTCCCAGGCGGCCGGAGCTGAAAAAGACGCCATCCTCCTCATTGCGTTCAGGGTGACCGTAGAAACCCTTGCCGAATTCACGATAATGGAGGAGCGATTCGGCTCGCTTGAAGCCGTTAAGCACAGCCATGATATACTGGATGGCAACCCGGTGTCCGGCCTCATCAAAATAGACGGGATAACAGAACTCGGAGCCTTTCATAAAGCCGTCGGCGATCAGCAGCTCGGGCACGATGTCATAGGCGCCGCCGGTATGGCCGCCCAGGCCCTTGGTATTGGCCAGGGCGGTGAAAAAGACGATACTGTCGCGTACCAGACTGATATTGTGGAGCAAGGTCGCACGCTGCTCCGCATCCAACCCATCCTGGGCAACGGAAAAGCGCAAAGGTTTGTACGCTGACAAATCAATGGGGAATTTCATAACATATCCTAAAGGGTAAATAGTTCTTAGCACGGCTGCGGCGTGAACGTTTTAGCACCCGTTCACTGTCTCAGGAAAATAGTTGCACTGATAACAGAATTGCCAAATTCCGCAAGGATGATCTGACGCTCACGGCAATTGATCGATGCGACGTACGAAAAAATCGGGTCGGGTGCCAGGCGCCTTCTTCGAACTACGACAGAAAACGGCCGGTGTCTTGCAAACCCTGCGCAACAGGATTAAGATCTGAGATTTGATGGCTGCACGCCTGTCACGGCAATGACAGAAGACCGGAAGGAGCAAACCTGCCCGTCCTAAAGAAACGTAAACAGAGCCGACCGGCACGGAGAACTCCGACAAAAATCAGCGGTGCGCCCCTGCGATAAGCAGACAGGGACCTATCCCTGCACAACCAATTCATTCACCACATAAACGTATCCCCCTCTGCATGCGATGACAAGAAGGGGACGACCAGGATGCTCCATGAAAACTATCTGGAAATATGAACTTGAGGCCAACCGGATTCAGACCGTGACCATCCCCTTTGGCGGTCAAATTTTGACAGCGCAGGCCAAGGAGGACAACGCCCCGATTATGTGGGTTCTCGTTGACCCGGACATGCTGATGCAGGAGCGGCGTCTCGGCATCTTCACCACCAACACCGCCGTTCCCGATGAACCCGGTAGATACATCGGCACCTTCACGATTTATGGCGGGACACTCGAATTCCACCTCTTTGAGATGGAACTGCCGCCCCCCGACGTGGAGAACCTGCCGAAAGACGTTTGATCACCTCTCTCAGGCAAAGACCACGGTGCTGTTCTCATAGACCAGGATCTGGCGTTGCAGGTGGTGCCAGATTGATCGAGACAGAATAACCTTCTCCATATCCCGCCCTTTGCGCACCAGATCCTCCACCGAGTCGGCATGGCTGACCCGGATGATATCCTGGGCAATGATCGGTCCGGCATCCAGGTCAGCGGTGACGTAATGGCTGGTGGCGCCAATCACCTTCACGCCTCGCTCAAAAGCGGAATGGTAGGGTTTGGCCCCTGGAAAGGCGGGAAGGAAGGAATGGTGGATATTGATGATCCGGTTCGGATACTGGCTGACGAATTCGTTGGAGAGAATCTGCATATACCGAGCCAGCACGATAAACTCCACTTTATGCTGCGCCAGGAGCTGGAGCTGCGCCTGTTCCTGCTCGTGCTTATTCTGGCCGTTGATGGCAAAGTGATGAAAGTCGATGCCGAATTGACGGGCCACCGGTTCAAGATCCGCATGGTTGCTGATAATCAGCGGGATTTCCACCTCGATTTCCTGCGATTTCCAACGGGAAAGGATGTCATAGAGGCAATGGGGCAGTTTCGACACGAACAGCGCCATGCGGGGCACTTCGTGGGAAAAGTGCAGCTGCCATTGCATGTCGAACTTTTTGGCGATCAGGGTATCGAAATATTCCCCGATTTTGTCGTCCGGGATGATGAATTGATCCAGTTCCCATTCAATCCGCATAAAGAAGATCTTTCTGGAGAGATCGACATGCTGGTCGAGAAACGTAATATTGCCGTTGTTTGTGTAGATGAATTCACTGACGGTAGCGACAATGCCCTTGTTATCAGGGCAATGAATCAACAGAATAGCGGACGCTGGCAAGGAATCGGAGTCGGTACTTTTCATATTTTTTTGCAGATAGAGTTGGCTCACTTCGAGCATAGTATTAGCAATACGCTATGGTTACGCCCCAGATCATAAGTGTTGAAGAGTATACTTTCCAGCTGGGTTCCGCAAGACTTGCGCCAAGAGAAACCGCTGCTTTATTGCCACCCAGGACCATTCGTTTTTTATTTGCCCCCTGGAAGCAATACCCACACGCTGTCGCGCCGAACTACGCAACCGCATTTCTCACGCCTCCCCACCTGAAAAAATGACATTTACCTCCGAACCAGCCGACAGATACTGCATGCAATCTTCCGCTGTTTATCGTATATAATCCGTCACCAATACGCTGTCCCGACAACCCTCATCTCCAAACTCAAAAAGTTTTTCCCCGCGAACCGCAGCAGATGAAATCATCAAGAAACGAGACGCAACAGCAGGCAACCAACACCTTGGGTATGACGGAAAACTGGTTCCCGGATAATCTGACGCTAATCAGCAGCAGGCTCAAAGAAATTTCCGCCAGAAATACGCCCGGTCAACCGGTCGCGGTGTTTGACTTCGATAACACATGTGTGTTTCGGGATGTGGGACAGGCGGTGTTCCGTTATCAGCTGTTGCAGCTGCGCTACCGTATTGCCCCGGAGCAACTGGCCAAGATCCTACCCACCCTGCCCGGCGATCTTGCCGGCCGACCGCTAGCGGTCATTACCTCGACCCTGCTGCAGGCCTACCAGCTACTCTGGCCGCTGATAGCCAACAAGGAAGAAAAGCAGGCACAACGCCTGCCCGAATACCGGCTGTTTACCGCGCTGCTCCTGTGGTTCACTGACATGGCCCGCAAGGACGAACGGTTGGGGCCCCGTTATGTGCTGCCGTTCATGGGAAAACTGCTGGCTGGATATGCACTCCCTGACCTGCGTCAACTCGCGGCCGAGGTGGTGACCACGGCCCTGACCGAGCCGTTGATCGAGCAAACACTTACTCTTAATGCCCCCGAGCCGATCGGCCGCATTGCGGCCAGCTTTTCCCTGGGGCTCCATGCCTATCAAGAGATGCAGGTCCTGATGTTGATGCTGCGGAATCAGGGGATCGATTGCTATGTAGTTTCGGCGAGTACCGAATGGTTGGTGGAAGAAGCGGTGCGACTGCTCGACTTTCCGGTGACGGCGGATCACATCTTCGGCATCCGCGTCGGCCTGGATGCCCAGAGTCGTTTGTCCACCCAGGATCCCGACGCCTATCCCATCACCTTCCGCGAAGGCAAGGCCGATATCATCAGGCAATTCATCGGCGGCACTCCCGTCCTGGTCGCCGGTGACGCTGATACCGACTATGAGATGCTTACCCTGCCGGCGGTAGCCATCCGCCTGCTGATCAATCGTAACCAGACCGGCCTGATCAGCACCTTGTATCAGGATCCGCGGATTCTCCTCCAGGGGCTGGACCTGCGGACCGGCCGATTCCGGCCCTTCCGCGAATCCCTCGCCTGAAACGACAGGCTTCCCCTACTTTTTCAAGGTCTTGGCAAAATCGAGCATCCGTTGAATCGGGATGCGGGCCTTGATAGCAAGCTCTGGGGCGACCTTAATCTCGTTACTCCCAGTTTCCAGAACAACAGCCAGCTTCTCCAGAGTGTTCATCTCCATCCAGGGACAGCGGGCACAGCTCCGGCAGGTTGCGCCCTCGCCTGCAGTCGGTGCGCCCAGCAGAATCTTGTTTGGTGCCAGTTGCCGCATCTTGTTGAAGATACCGGCATCGGTGGCCACAATGAATTCCGGATGAGGAAGCGTGCGCACCGCCTCAATCAGGGCGGTGGTGGAACCGACCACATCCGCCTGATCGACAATATCCTGAGGCGATTCAGGATGGACAAGCACTGCTGCCTGGGGATGCTGCCTGCGCATCGCTGCCAGCGCCTCTGCCTTGAACGCCTCATGAACCACGCAGGAGCCAGGCCAGAGAATCATCTCAACCCCGGTCAAACGCTGCACGTATCGGCCCAGATGCTGATCCGGCCCCCAGAGAATCCTTTCGCCTCGGGCAGCCAGATGCTTAATGATGGGTAAGGCAATACCAGAGGTAACCACCCAGTGGGAGCGCGCCTTGACCTCAGCGCTGGTATTGGCGTAGACCACCACCGTATGCTCGGGATAGCGATCGCAGAAATCGGAAAACAGCGCGGCCGGGCAGCCCTCATCGAGCGAACAGGTCGCGTCGAGATCAGGCATGAGGACCCGTTTCTCGTTATTGAGAATCTTGGAGGTCTCTCCCATGAACCGCACCCCGGCAACTACCAGGGTCTGAGCCGGATGCTCGGTGCCAAACCGTGCCATCTCCAGGGAATCGGCTACGCAGCCACCGGTTTCTTCAGCCAGATCCTGGAGATCGCCATCGGTATAATAGTGCGCCACCAAAACTGCATTCTTCTCCCGCAGCATGCTCTTGATGCGTTCTTTGAGCGCTGCTTTTTCCGGGGCTGGCAGCTCCAGCCTGACAGGATGCGCGGGAACGTTGACCATGGGAATGGCAACATCCGCCAAGTTTTCTCGTAATCCGTTCTTCATGTGGATAGGTGCTGTATCACTAGTAATAAAAAATAATCGGTGTCCCTGCCACTGCCAACAGGCGTGCCAACTGCAAAGTTTTCTACTACTGCAAAACCCTCTCTAAAACAATCATTTTCAACAAGAGTGCACCCCCACCTGCAGGACGGCCCGCAACACCTGACAAACACGGCAAGAACCCTACATGCAAATTCCCGCACATCGTGGTTCCATCTCCGGCCGACCTGCGGTATATTGGATACATTCCTGTAACCTCTGCCTCCTGAATTGGCCATGCACGTCTATCCCGCTGAACTTGTTGCCCTCATCAACCAGAAATGGCATGATACGCCGCCATCGGAGGATGTCGCCACCGATCCGACGGCGAACGCTTTGCCAGGCAAGGTGGCCCTTGAACATCTGATTTCCACCTGTTATCAGGTCAGTATGATGCGGGAGGAAACCCGGCCCGTCACCCTTCGTCTCATTCTGATTGCCCCGACGTTCTTCCCGCCTGAACAGGGACCGCCCAAGGGATTTCTCCGCCTGCTCTTTTCCACGCCACGCCCCTTCAACGAATACGAACTGCGCCGTCTTTCACCGGCCGTTGATTTTGAACGTTCCCTTATCGGCATTGAGCCGCACCCGGAAAAAGAAAAAGGGTTTCAAATCTGGGGAATCATCAATTCCGGCATCCGCTGGCTGCAGGAGGAACGCGGCGGCAACAAAAAAACCAACCGACTCCCCGAGGCCTTTGTCGTGCATGTCACCGGTCCGGGCATGCTGACCATCTGCAAAGGACTCAAGATCATTACCACCCTCAACGGCGGCAAGCTGCTTGATTCCGCTGCTAATGCTTTTCAATCCAAATGGATGAACAAGCTCTTTGCCGAGGAGCGCGAAGTCCTGCTGGAGATGCACGAGACCTTTCGCGCCAGCGTGCTCTATCCGGTCGCCAGAATTCAGGACGAGTTTATTGAAAGCCTCCAGTTCCAATTACTGAAACGGATCATTAGCGTCAGCCGGATGTCCCGCCATGGCGGCACCTTCATTATCTTTCCCAGCAGCCACCCCCCGGAACTCACAGGGGACAATCCGTATATCCTGCTGAAATACAGATTCCAGCACGACGAGGCTATTCAGCGGCAGCAATCACTGATGCTCAGGACCATCCGGGTGGCGACCACGGCTCTTGGCGATATCCACGATCCGAACCGGATCATTACCTGGAAAGAGTATGTGGAACTCCGCCACGAATCGGCAGTCTACGACCTGGCCGAGGCGCTATATGAGCAGGCCCAGTTCGTTGCCAGCCTGGCGGCCGTGGATGGCGCGGTGGTTGCCGGTAGCCGGGGTGCGTTGGGCTTTGGCGGTATGATCGTCGGCTCCCTGGATAAATTGACGGAAGTGGCGGTCGCCAACGATACCGAGGGCAAGATGGTGACCCTGGCCAAAATCGAAGGATACGGCTCCAGACACCGCTCTGTCTACCACCTCTGCAACACCATCCATAATGTAATAGCCATCGTCGTGTCCCAGGACGGCAATGTCCAGCTGGCCAAATGGCGTAACGGCATCGTCACCTGCTGGGATCTGACCTCACAGATGTTCATCAGCGACACCTGACGCTGGCCAGCACCGCTGGCGTCAGCCTGCAAGTACCTGCGCCCCAGCCTTTCAACCAGAGACGGGATCGAACCATCGCTTCACCAGCTGCCAGAGGAGCAAGGTGGCAGCAACGGAAACCACGCCCATCCTGCCCAGCACCACAATCTTATCGCTCCAGTCAAACGAGAAAAACCACATCGACAGGGCGCCTATCATAAAATAAAAAAAGACCATCAGGGAAGAGGCGGCCCCGGTGTCCCGGTCCACCTGTTCCAGAATCAGGTTATTGCCGGCCGGTCGGCAAAAAGAAAAAGAGAAGGTCAACAGAAACATCGGCAGGGTCAGCCGCCATGGCCCAGGAAGCCAGGGGCAAAGCAGCAGCAGCGAGGAGACGAGCATACCGGTGAAGGCAAAGGGCATAAGTTGGGTCGTCGCATAGCGGCGTGCCAGCCGGGAAAACGAGAGCGGCGCCAGGACAAAGGCCAGAGAATTGAAACCGAAAAAATAGCCGAACTGACGCTCGTCATAGCCGAACCGGGTGATATAGAGATCCGACGAACCGCCGATAAAGGCAAAAATCGGCACACAGGTGAAGGCAAAGGTCAGCAGCAGCGATATATACCGTTTGTTACGAAACAGACGGCAATAGCTGGAAGCCACCTCGCGGAAGCTGGGCGAGGTCTCCTTCCGCAGGGATTCGTCCATGCAGAAGACGCCCACCAGGGCTATGGTCCCCAGCACTGCCTGAAGCATGAAGATCCAGCGCCAGGAAAGCAGTTTGATAATCCAGCCGCCGAGAATGGGTGCAATCATCGGTGCGGTGGCGACGATCACACCGATCTGGATAAACACCCTTTGCCGCTGCTGCCCGGTAAACCTATCCTTGCAGATGGCAAAGACGATGGCCGATGCCGATGCGGCGCCCGCCCCCTGAAGAATCCTGCCGCAGATCATCATGCCGGCGCTCTGCGAGCACGCGCAGACAAAGCAGGAGAGGATAAAGAGCCCCACTCCGGCCAGCAGGGGCGGCCGCCTGCCATAACGGTCGGAGAGCGGGCCGTAGATGAGGAGAAAGCCGCAGTAGGTCATAAAAAAAACGACCAGGGTCAAATTAATCGCCACCAACGGGGCCTGCCATTCCCGTTGCAGCATGGGCAGAGCCGGCAGATACATGTCGGTGGCCAGCGGCGGAAAGGCCGACAGCAGGGCGAGCAGGAGTATGATCAACGGAAAACGTTCCTTGATCTCACGAAACAAAACCATCCGGCGCACCCCTCTCTATCTCAATCTTGGTTCGAGTGCGTGGATCGGCACGAACTCGAACGGCAAACACAGAAAAAACCCCTTCATCTCCAGCACTCGTGCCAGCACAACCTGGCGTTACCCCTCTTCGAGGGCTCCGAGGTGCACTGATCTTACGAATCGTGGACCGAGCTCAGGACATCAAGCCGCAGGCGATGGCGGGCGTCGAACAGCTTGCGTTCCACGCCCAGAATGGCGGCAATCGTCCCCAAACCGGTACCAGCACAGATGAGAAACATGATCAGGATCTGATAGTGCACCGCATCCAGAGGACTGGAGCCGCCCAGAATCTGCCCGGTCATCATTCCGGGAAGACTCACCAGGCCGGCCGTGGCCATGGAATTAATAATCGGCATCATCCCGGCCCGAATGGACTGACGGCGAATCTCGCGCACCGCCTGCCCGGCCGTCTGCCCCAACAACAGTCGCTGTTCAATGATCTGACGCTGCTGCCACAAGGTTTCAGTCATTCGGTCCATGCCCAGAGCCACGCCGCTCATGGTGTTGCCCAGCAGCATGCCGAGCAGCGGAATGGCATATTGTGGCGTGTACCAGGGGACATTGCCGATGATGACAAAGAGGGCCAGAAAAGTGACGGTAAAGGAAGATAGAAACATGGATCCTGTCCCGATCAGCCAGCCGTGGAACCCCTTGATCGATCTTTGCTGGCGCTCCACCACTTCCCGGCCGGCGGCGGCCAGCATCACCATCGAAATCAGCAGCATGTAGCCGATGTGGACATGGGCAAACAGCAGCCGCAAAATCTGGCCGATGAGCAGGAGCTGCACCGTGGTTCTCGCGGCGGCGATCGCCAACTGCTTGCCCAGCCCCAACTGCAGACGCCAAGAAAACAGGCCGAGCAGAACCAGCAGGGATGCGGCCAGGGCCAGATCGACAGGGGAGAGCGGTTTAACATTCATCGTGCGACCTCCCCTATATCAACAAGCCGGCCATCAGTCGCCATCAGAAATCGATGCGCGCTGATCCGGGCCAGCTGTGCCGGATCGTGGCTGACCCAGAGCATGGGAGCGCCCTGCATTTTGCAGTACGCCAACAACAGTTCTTCGACCCGCGTCACCGCACCCTGATCAAGGCTGGCGGTCGGTTCGTCCAGAAGAAGGCAGTGCGGCTGATTGTGCAGCAGACGGACAATGGCAAGCCGCTGTTTTTCACCGGTCGAGAGCCGGCTGATCTGCCAGTTCTGCACCGACCGGTCAAGGCCGACCGCGGCCAACATGCCGTCGTCAACAGCGTCGAAGTCGGCGAAATGATCGCCAACCGACTCCAGCCACCAGCCGCTTTCAGCCGGCAGCAGACCCACGGTACGCCGCCAGACCGGTGCCGCCACCGCATCGGCATTGATATCGCCCAGCTGCATGAGGCCGGTGCGCGGGTCAAGATCGGCGATAGCCCTGAGCAGCAGGCTCTTGCCTGCTCCGGAGTCCCCCTGGAGACCGACACACTCGCCGGCCTCAATGCGGAAGGAATAGGGCCCACGGTTCTGAAAACGTAGATTATTTATTGCAAGGGTCGGCATGAGCATTATGGAACAAGTTGTTGGCGAGAACGTTGCCTGCCTGATCTGACTGATTTGCTTCTCTACCGGTTACATGAAGAAGGGAGCCGCCGAAGACAGGATCGCTTCCTCTCGCGGTAGGACCCCACCAAAAAAAGCCGCTACTCTTTGACCGGCAGGGTGACCGTAAAGGTGCTGCCCTCATCCAAGCGGCTGGTCACAGTAATGGCGCCCTGATGCTGCTGCTCAACGATGTTCTTGGCTATGGTCAAACCGAGACCAGTGCCGCGATTCTTATCGGTGTAGAAAGGGGTGAAAATCTGCCCGATCTTTTCCGGGGCTATGCCGATGCCTGTATCGGTTATCTCCAGCACCGCCGTGTCCTGTTCCTGGTCAATCCTGGTATGCACCATAATATCACCGCCATATGGCATGGCCTGCGTCGCATTGAACACAATATTGAAAACAACCTGATAGATCTGCTCACTATCCATGAAGATCTCGGGCAGATCGCCAAGCGTGGTATGGACCACTACGGATTTCTGCTTGAATTCAGGTTCCATGAAGCGCAGGACCCGCTCGATAACGGCATTGAGCGAGCGGGTTGCCATCTTCGCCTCCCGGGGTCGGGCAAAATCGAGAAACTCACGAACAATAGCATCGAGCCGCGAGGTTTCCTCGACAATGATGTTGGCAAGATGCTCATTCCCAGGGGCCACCTTGCTGATACGGTTGCCGAGAATCTCAGCAGTCGAACGGACAATACCCAAAGGATTTTTGATTTCGTGGGACACGGCCGCCACCATTTTCCCCAGTGAGGCCAAGCGCTGCGCCTCGTTGAGCTGTTCTTCCAGACGCAGCCGTTCCTCCGCCTTGAGGGCAATGATACGGTTGGCCCTGACGACGATCAGGCTCAGGATAGTGAAGAGGATAGCAAGGATGGAAAGCGAAAGGACGATAACCCGGCCCTGGAGTTGGATGATGGCCCTGATATCATCGGAGAGATCCTGGACGACCTCGATAACCCCCATTATCTCGCCGGTATGCTCACCCAGCCTGTTCTCCTGGCGAAACGGCACATAGCTCTTCAGGGTGCAGAAAACCTCCGACGCGCCAGGCAGCAGGCTGAAGAGGGAACCTCCGGTAATCAGGGCCGAATTATTTTCGCCTTTGACCGCCTTCTGATATTCCAATCCTCCCATGTCACGCTTGCCCATTAACTCGGAGGTAGTCGAATAGGCAATCCTGTTCTGTAGAGGTTCAAATATAGTCACCGAATCGATCCGCATGCCGCGGGTGATATTGCGAACAATCTGATCAAGACGCTCAAACTGCTCCTGATCCGACAAGGCAATACGGCCGTACCGAACAACCGTCGGTAAAACGAACTGCAGAAAAACCTGGCGGTTGAGATTATCGGCAAAAAGCCGTGAATAGGCCTCGCTACGTTGCAACAGCACGGTCTTGGCGTTGTCCGCAATCATCCATGACAGAAGAAAGGAGGCTATCAGAATGAGCAGCAACGAGGTGAAGGCAAAATACTTAACCAGCTCAAAGGGCAGAAGAGTGTCGCTGCGATCGCGAGGCTTGAACCTGCTCCAAATCCGTGAAAAATCAAACCTCGGTATCTTCATGACAGACTCCACAACGGCGGCAGACAGCCGGGTTGCAGGGCCGAGTCGTGGCACCGCGCATCGCCTTTTCGAATTCTTCCCAGAGGTATCCGGAACGAATACCATGATCCACCACCTCCCAACACATGAGTTCGTTTTGCTGCCGCGGCCGAATCGCATACTGCCAAGGGTTGATCCGGTGCCGCTGCATGGCCTGTTTAAAAGAAAATTGACCGCTGCCGATATCAAGCAGTGCCGGCCCTATGCGCCGATCCGCCCTTGAAAAGATCGCCTGCTGCAGAGCCTGTTCAGGATGATCAAATCTGAGGCGCAGATTCGCCTTCGGAGCCAGCATCTTGCGAAGATACCTGATTTTTTCCTTCAGCGCCACAAGCGCCTGGGCCGTCCCCTGTTCCTCGGCACGAGCGGGCGAAAGGCCACCAAAGGAGCAGTATTGGAAGGGCGTCCAGGGTTTGGGGACAAAACAATTAATCGACAGGGTCAATTCCGAGACCCTGCCCCTGGCTCTGCCGATGGGAAGAATCAGTGTCTGCAGCCGGTCGACCAGCACAATCAATTCGTCTAGATCCTCGATGGTTTCGGTGGGCAGGCCGATCATCACATAGAGTTTCAGGTGGAAGATCCCGGACTCGACCAACCGCACCGCTGCCGAGAGCAGATCGTCTTCGCTCAGCCCTTTATTGATCAGACGGCGTAACCGTTCAGAGCAGCCGTCAGCGGCAATAGCCACACTTTTCAGATGCGAAGCAGCAAGCAGCGATACAGTTTGTGCAGAGATGCGGTCCGCCCGCAACGAAGAAAAAGAAAGCGCACACTCGTGTTCCCTGAGATAGCCGGCAATCTCATCAACCGTTACATCCTTAGCCATTTCCATGCCGAGCAAGCCAATACGATCAATCTTCTCCGGACGGTCTTCAAGTCCCCTGAGAATAGCATCGCCACTCCAGAGGCGGGGCGGACGATAGATGAACCCGGCCGCGCAGAAACGGCAGCCCCGGCTACAACCCCGCCCCAATTCCACCATATACATACCAAGTTCAGCCTCGGGAGAGAGCAGGGTCGAATGGGCCGCCCGCTCCATGGTGGGGGCGATCACCTTGGTAACTCTTGACGGCAGACCAGCGGCGGCTTCGATCCGCTCGACCGCACCGTTGCCGGCATAGGAAAAAGAATAAAAAGCAGGCGCATAGCACCCGGGCAGCGAACCGCTGATCTGCAGCAAAAGTGCTTGACGACTGGTAGTGGCAAAACCGCTCAACGCTTCGATCAGCGGGACCAGAAGCGGCTCAGCCTCACCGATCACCATAAGGTCGGCAAATAGAGCCAGCGGTTCGGGGTTCATAAAAACCCCAACCCCTCCCAACACCACCAGAGGATTGCCAGGATGCACGGCCTGAGATCGGCGGGCAGCAAACGGTTCAATCCCGCCGACCGCCAGCATAGCTGCCAGGCGGGGATAATCATGTTCAAAACTGATCGATCCGAGGACGAGGGGGAAATCGGTCAGAGGGCGGGAGGATTCCAGTGAGCGTAGCGACTGGGGCTGATCAGGGTAGACAAAGCGCTCGCAGACAAGAGCATCCTGCTGGTTGAGCAGGGTATAGACGAGTTGGAAACCAAGATTGGAAACGGCGACAGGATAGGTGTTCGGGTACAACAAAGCCACCGGAACCCTGTCCTTCCATTTTTTGCGGACAGTACCGGTCTCGGTGGATAGGTAGAAAGACAAAGGCGCAAATCACTCTCACCGGCAGCATCAAAACACCACAGGGGAATATCCGGCTGATATTCCCCTGCAGCGAGACTCCAATCTTTCCCGCCTACCGTTCCTCATCAGGACCGGGGTCCGAAACCCCGCTGTCCTAATTTGCCTTCTTGCGAAGATAGGCCGGTTCGTCAAACTCGCTGGGTTCGTGCTCGTCGAAAATAGGCCGAGGCATACGTGGCAACCCTTTGGGCAGCATGTTTGGCTTAGCAATGGCAACCGAAGCGCTTTCCGGAACGGTGACGTCATCCTCGAGAAGTCGAGGAAGCCGCGAGCGCGTTGTCACCGGTGGTCGCGCCGCCTGACGACGCACCACCTCGACCTGCGAGATCTCCGGTTCCTCGATACTGGAAATACCGGTCGCGATGACCGTCACCCGCAGTTCCTCGCCGAGCGATTCGTCGAAGAGGGCACCAACGATAACATTGGCGTCATCATGAGCTTTGGCCTGAATAAGGGCAGCCGCCTCCATGAACTCGTTCATGGTCAAGGTGTCCTTGGTAGCGGAGATATTGACCAGAATGCCGCGAGCCCCGTCAATACCGACATCCTCAAGCAGCTGATTGTCGATAGCGCGCTTGGCCGCTTCGGTGGCTCGGTTTTCCCCAACCGCAGACCCCGAACCCATGATGGCGGGTCCGACTTCTTTCATTACGGTTTTGAGGTCGGCAAAGTCGACGTTGATATGTCCAGGCAGATTGATCAGATCGGTGATGCCCTTGACCGCCTGCAGCAAGACGTTATCCACCATCCCCATCATATCGACCAGGGTGGAGTTTTTGTTCATCAGACTGAGCAACCGGTCATTGGGCACGGTGATGATTGTATCGGCATACTCTTTGAGCTTTTCCCAACCCGCCTCGGCATTGCGCATCCGCTTTTTTGCCTCGAAGTAGAACGGTTTGGTGACGACAGCGACCGTCAAGGCACCGGCCTCTTTACTTAACTTGGCGATCACAGGAGCGGCTCCCGTTCCCGTACCGCCGCCCAAACCGGCGGTGACGAACACCATATCCGCCCCTTTCAACACGCTCAGCAGATCGTCATAGCTCTCCTGAGCCGCTTCTCTGCCCATCTCCGGGTCAGCACCCGCCCCCATACCCTTGGTTATCCCCGGCCCCAACTGCAGTCGGATATCGGCACGCGATTTTTCCAGGGCCTGCATATCCGTATTGGCAGCAATGAATTGCACGCCCGTCAATCGGCTTTCAACCATGGTGTTGATGGCGTTACCACCTCCACCACCGACACCGATCACCTTGATAACAGCTACAGATTCTTCTTCGGCCATCCTGAACGGCATGTTTCTCTCCCAAGAAAAAATTCCCTGATTAATATCCCTCATATATACCATCAACTTCGGTACTACTAAAGGGAAATTTCAGTATGCTTAGACGATATTTTTAACCCAATTCTTCAGCTTGCTGACCATCCCGCCGCTTTCCTTCGACACATGACTTCTCGCTTTACTGCCATACAACACCAATCCGACCCCGGTGGTGCACCGGGGAGATCGAATATCCTCAATCCGACCCTCAACACCCTGGGGGTAGCCAATCCGTACCGGTAAATCAAAAACCTGTTCAGCCATCTCCACTATATTGGCCAGGAGCGCCGTGCCGCCGGTGATAACGATACCAGCGTTGATCCGGTTGCGGTAGCCGGAAGCACTGATATTCTTGTTGACCATCTGCAGGATCTCTTCCATTCGGGCCTCAAGGATTTCAACCATGATCCGCTGGGAAACCTTACGGGGCTTGCGGTCGCCGACCGTGGGCACTTCAATGATATGATTTTCCTTGATCATCGAGGAAAGGGCGCCACCGTACAGGTATTTCAACTCTTCGGCCTCCTGCAGCGGGGTACGCAGCCCGACCGAAAGATCGCTGGTAAGATTGTTGCCGCCCAAGGCCAACTCCCAGGTATGCTTGATGGTACCGTTGCAAAAAATAGCCAGGTCCGTGGTCCCGCCGCCGATATCGATCAGTGCCACCCCCAGCTCCATCTCATCCCTGCCAAGCACGGTCAACGACGAAGCGACCGACTCCAGGACAATCTCGGCCACGGCCAGCCCTGCCCGATTGCAGCTGGTCACCACATTATGCAAAGCGGTGACGTCAGCGGTGACGATATGTACATTGGTAACCAGGCGGACACCGGTCATCCCCAAGGGATTCTGGATGCCGGTATGATCATCCACCATGTATTCCTGGGGCAGGACATGGATGATCTGCTGATTATCGGAAATTTTCACAGTCTGCGCCGCCTGGATAACGGCCTCAATATCTTTTTCTTTAATCTCCTGGTTGTTGATAGCCATGATTCCAGGAGAGTTAAAACCCTTGATATGGTTGCCGGCAATGCCCACATAGACAGACTCGATATCGCAGCCAGCCATGTCCGAGGCTGACTCAACGGCCTGTCGAATCGACTTGACCGTCGACTCGATATTGACCACCACGCCTTTCTTCATACCTGAAGAGGCTGCCGTGCCGACGCCGATAATCTCCACCCGGTCTTCGAAGACCTCGCCGATCAAGGCACAGACTTTGGTCGTGCCTATATCGAGGGCAGCAACAAGCTCCCCCGGCTCCCGCGCTTCCAATTCTTCCATATCCTCACCCGTCGATTTTCGCTCCGGTAACCAAGATTTTATCATCTGAATAATCCATTCGAATTTCTTTGACAGCATCGACCTGCTTCTTGGCATACAGTTGCTCAAGAACTTTGACCAGCCGGAAATATTTTGTCTGCAGCCGATCTTTACCGAAATAGACGGGAAAAGGCTGGTCGATCAGGTAGACGATAAGGCCCTGCTGCTGATCGATATGTACCTCTGAAACAGACTGAATCGGCAGAATGGCGTTTCCTTTGGCAGCGAGGAGCAACACGTTGCAGGCCGCTTCCGCCAACCCCCCCTTGACAAAGGCATTGGAGGCAACATCTTTCTGCAAGAGGACACCGGTTATCACCGGAAAATCCAGCTCCTGCCCCTGCCCCACCTCAGCAAAGAGACGCCCCTCCTTATTAATATAGCGTAATCGTTTCTCCTTGACCTCTTCAATATTCACCAAAGCAAACGGCTGATACTCGCGGACGGTGACTTCAATCGCGGATGGCCATTGCGCTTTTATCCTCACCTGCTCCACCCAAGGGTGGGCCGCAATCCGAACCTCCGCAGCCTTTGCATTGAACTGTAAGAGACTCCCGCCTAATTGCAAACCAGCAAGATCGAGGATCTGTCGTTCGGTCGTGATATGGGTGCCAGAAATCCGAATATCGGTCAAACGAAAGATATCGGACCGAATCATCAATTGGTACGACAGCCACAAAAGCACCAGCAGGACAAAGCCGCAACCTGTGAGCATTATCGTGGTTTTTGAAAACTGTTTCAGCTTCCATGCACGCTGGGCTCCGGTCACTATTGGCTGTGCCTGGAACGGTGCCGCTTTATTCTTGCGCCGCAGCAATGTTCCGATCAGTTTGCTAACTCTGCCCGCTCCCCCTCCTTTCTTCTGTGAGCGAGATGGCACCTGTCGGGGGGTATAAATCGCCATCATTCCTCGCGCGCTTTTAAAAAATATGGACCTCAGGCTCCAGAAGAACGCCTGACTGCTGCTGCACTTGCCTTCGAATCTCTTGCATGAGCCCGAGAATGTCCTCGGGCACCGCGCCACCAGTATTGACAATGAAATTAGCGTGTTTAGGAGACACCATTGCTTTACCGCAGGTCAACCCTTTGAGCCCAGCCTGTTCAATAAGACGACCGGCGAAATCTCCCGGCGGATTTTTGAAGACCGACCCTGCCGAGCCAAGCCCAGAAGGTTGTTTCTGCCGACGCTGCTCGATAATCTCCCGACAACGGGCCGCCACCAGGTCCCTGTCAGCAGGCCGCAACAAAAAGCCCCCCTGGGTAATGAGCATTTTCCCGAAAGGTTCACCCGGAAACAGACTGTGACGATAAGAGAAAACAATGTCTTGCCTGGATGCGTCCAGAATTTCGCCCTGACCATTGACGCATTGCACTGCCTCCAGAACCTCACTGATCGACTGGCCAAAAGCCCCGGCATTCATGCGAATGGCCCCACCGACACTACCGGGGATGCCTGCCATAAACTCCAGACCGGTCAAACCGTTGCGGGTACACCAGGAGACAAAAGTCGCCAAGTTGCACCCGGCACCGACTAAGACCCTGCAACCAGCATCGGTTCCCGTACCGCCCGAGGGTTCGGCAACAATATCTTGCACAGAACCTCGCAGCCGGATGAACACCCCCTCATGATACGGGCTGGTGACCAGGATATTCGAGCCGCCGCCAATGACCTGCCACGGAATCTGATGACGGTGCAGCCAGCCCATGAGCGCAACCAGTTCCTCCAGGTCGCCAGATTCCGCCAGGGCTTCGACAATGCCGCCGGTGCGGAAGGTCGAATAGGCAGCCATACCAATGTCCCAACGAATTGATCGACACAAAGTCGCGAGTTCCGAGCGTTGCTGGCTATTCATACGCAGAGCCCCTTCACTGCCATGCCGATTGGTACATCCTTGTTGCCGTGCGTCCCCCCCTTATCGGGAAAGCCGACAGCGGCAGACTTTAAGCCTGTTTTTCCTTGAGGATCTCCAGCACCTGCTCGCCCGCTCTGACGATATTCCCGGCCCCCAAAGTCAGCAACAGGTCACCTGGCTGCAGGAGAGCTGCCAAAGCCTGTGGCTGCTGGACAAGTTGAGAGATGAAAAAAATCTGCCGTTGCCCATGCTGCTTGATGGCCTCCTGCAAATGCTCGGAGGTAATCCCTTCAATGGGTTGTTCACCGGCGGCATAGATATCGGTCAACACCAGGACATCGGCCCGACGAAAAGCGGTGACAAAATCGGAAAACAGACCCGCCGTCCTGCTGTAGCGATGTGGCTGGAAGGCCACCACCACCCTTTTTTCCGGCCAGCCCTCACGCACCGCATCCAGGGTTGCCCTGATTTCCGTGGGATGATGGCCGTAATCATCGATCACCAGTACACCCCCGGCCTCGCCCTTCACCTGAAGGCGACGCTGTACGCCTTGAAAATTTTCCAAGGCCCTGGCGATCACCGTGAAATCAATCTCCAGTTCAAGCGCAACACCGATGGCAGCAAGACTGTTGTAGATCAGGTGTTTTCCGGGCCTGTTCAAGCGAATGACGCCCAGCTCGTGGTCACGAAGCCGAACCGTAAATTGGGAGGTACCACCGCCGGAGGTTATTTTGACAGCCTGCAGATCAGCCTGTTCGGTCAGACCGTAGGTAAATATCCGTTTCTGGATACGAGGCAGCAACTGGGCGATGTTATCGTTGTCAAAACAGACGATCGCCACACCATAAAAAGGCAAGCGGTTGATGAATTCGAGAAAAATATCTTTGATGTGCTCGATATCGCGATAATAATCAACATGTTCGAGGTCAATATTGGTAACAACCTCGATCACTGGCGATAGCTTGAGAAAAGAGCCGTCGCTTTCATCAGCTTCGGCAACCAGAAATTCGCCCTCGCCCAGCTTGGCGTTACTGCCAAGACCATGAACCTTGCCACCGACCACCACGGTCGGGTCAAGGCCGGCCTCGACCAGGATAGCGGCCACCATGGAGGTGGTTGAGGTTTTGCCATGACTGCCGGCCACCGCGATCCCGTATTTTTTCAGCCGCATCAGCTCGGCCAGCATTTCGGCCCGCTGGATGACCGGAACATGCTCTTCATGGGCGGCAACAACCTCAGGATTATCGGCAGAAATGGCTGTGGAGGTCACAACCACATCCGACCCTGCAACCCAGGCTGCCTCATGCCCCTGGTAAACCACCCCTCCAAGCTGCTCCAACCGCCTGGTGATGTCGGTTGAGCGGAGATCGGAGCCGCTCACACGGTAGCCAAGGCTCAGCAGCAACTCAGCTATCCCCGACATGCCGATGCCGCCAATGCCGACAAAATGAATGTGTTTCGTTTTCCTATACATGAAGGAGCCTGCTGTCAGAAATAAAGAGAGTTAGTTACTTGCGGGACAGAATTCCTGTCCCCAACTGGCTTTAAAATGCTGCTATGTCCGGGCAGCAAGCCGTAAACATTCATCCACGATCCGGTCCGTGGCATCCGGCATTGCCATTGTCTTCATGCTGGCGGCCATTGTATGTAACTCTTCTGGGTTATGCAAGTGTTCGCTGAGGGTCCGGGCAAGAATCTCCCCCGAGAGTCCGGACTCCTCAAGCACCAGGCAGCCCCCGCCTTTTACATAATATTCACCATTAGTTACCTGATGATTATCAGCGGCATAGGGATAGGGAATCAGCAGGGTCGGCAGCCCCATCACCGCCAGTTCTGCCAGGGTTGTCGCCCCGGCCCGGGAGACAACCAGATCGGCACGGGCATAGACACCAGCCATATCCCTGATAAACGGCACGACCTCTGCCTCAACACCAAGACGCTGGTAGCATTGGGCAACCGATTCCTGATCCGCCGTCCCGGTCTGATGAATCAGCCGGACGGGCACATGCTCGGCGACAAGCTGTTCCATGGCTGCCATCATCAGGGTGTTCACCCGGTGCGCGCCTTGACTGCCGCCAAGCACTAAAACAGTCGGCATTGCGACGACCGGCTTTTTCTGTCCGGCAGCAGCCAGAATCTCCTGACGGACCGGATTACCGGTCTGCACGGTCCGGGCAGGCGGAAACGGGGGGAGGCAAGGCAGAGAAATACAAATCCGATCCGCCAACTTTCCCGCCCACCTGTTCGCCATGCCTGGTACGGAATTCTGCTCGTGGATGCCGATAGGTATCCGTAACAATCGGGCCGCTAGCAATACCGGGCCGGTCACATAGCCGCCCACGCCAAACACCAGATCCGGTCGGAATCGCCGCAGTATTCGCCAGGCCTCCACAACAGCACCAGGCAATTGCAACAGGCTTCGAAGCTTAGCAGCAAGATTAAGACCTTTGACCCCACCGCAGTCAAGGGCCGCAAGCTCAAAGCCCAGTCCGGCCAAGGCCTGCTGATCGAGCAAACGGGAGGTACCGATAAATAGCACCTGAGTTGCCGGAATCCGCTGCTGCAGGGCAGTGGCCAAGGCAATGCCGGGGAAAAGATGGCCACCGGTCCCGCCGCCTGCAATAATCAGACGCATGGCCCGACCAGACCGTTGCGTGGCGACCAGCCAGACGCGCTCAACGAACCAACCGCCTTTCCACCTATAAAATCTTCGATTTGCACCATGGTCTCGGCAAAACATTCGGGACAATAACCATGGGTCACCCTTTTATCTTCCGTTACCATGTGGAGAGGCCGCCATTTGCCCCCCTCCTCGACTTTGTTGCAGACACAACACATTCTCGTCATCGCCATCACCTCACTTCCCAATCCGGTGCTCAAGGAGGCCTTGGACGCATTCGGCAAAAACACGGCCACGTTCCTCATATCCAGAAAACATATCATAGCTGGCGCATCCAGGGGCAAGCAGGACCAGGTCGCCGCCAACAGCTGCGGCCATTGCTTTGTTGACCGCGTCTTCCATAGTTGTGGCCGCCTCGGTCCTGACCACGGAACCCAGAGCTGCTTGCATCAGCCCTGCCGCCTCGCCCACCAGCACTAGGTGCTTGACCTTTTCCCTGACCACATCCTGCAGCAAGAAATAATCGCTGCCCTTATCGCGGCCGCCGGCGATCAGAATAACCGGCGCGGTACAACCGCCCAGCGCTGCCTGCAGGGCGCCGATATTAGTCGCTTTGGAATCGTTGATAAAACGCACTCCGTCAATCTCCGCCACCTCGGCCATGCGATGCGGCGGCGGCTCAAAGGAGGCGAGACCAGCGGTGATGGCCTCCCGGCTGCAACCAAAGAGGGTGGCTGCCAGGATAGCTGATGCGGCATTGAGTTGGTTGACCGAAGAATGGAGCCTGGTTGCAGACAGGTCATACCTTTCCTCAAGAATCCCCCCTTTGCCCGCCAGCTTGACAAGAACACTGCCCTCAACGATCTGCGTCGCACAGCGAGCAGTTGTGCCGAACCTGAATGCGCTGACCCCAGCATTGAGCGGTGCTGCATCGGCAACCGGATCGTCACTGCCCAGGATGGCGACATCACCGGCAATCTGCGCACGAAAAATATTCATCTTGGCGCCGGTGTAGGCGGCAAGCGAGCCATGCCGATCAAGATGATCAGGCGAGATATTGAGCAGCAGACCGATATTCGGACGAAAATCCCCGGCCAGATCGAGCTGAAAGCTGGACAGTTCAAGAACGACCACCCCATACGGCCCCGGATCGGCAAAATAATCCAACAGCGGTGTACCGATATTGCCGCCGACAAAGGGTGTTTTACCGGCAGCCTGCAGCAAAGCCCCGATCAGACTGGTGACCGTCGTCTTGCCGTTGGAGCCGGTCACGGCAATCACCGGCACCTGGTACTGACCTGCGGCCAGGGCCAGTTCCCCCATGACCGGTATCCCGTGTTCGCGGGCCAGCTTAAGGATCGGCAGATCGAGCGGCACTCCCGGTCCGGGGACAACAACGTCAGTACCGGCAAGAAAGGAAGCACTGTGGCCACCTGTTTCAAAGCGGACCTGTGCATCCTGAAGGAATTGCAGGGTTTCCGGATCGATCTGGTCGATGTTGCATCGGTCCGAGACCGCGACCCGGACCCCGCGGCTCAACAGATACTTGACCGTAGACAGCCCAGCCGCCCCCAGCCCGATCACAACTGCCTGCATTCCGCTCTTCAACTGCATGTTCTATCGTAATTTCAAGGTTGCCAGGGCCACAAGACCGAGGATAATAGAAACGATCCAGAACCGCACCACCACCTTCGGTTCCAACCAACCCTTTTTCTCGAAATGGTGATGAAACGGGGCCATGAGAAAGATCCGCTTGCCGCCGCTCATCTTGAAATAACCGACCTGGAGGATAACGGAAACCGCCTCCATCACAAAAATACCGCCAACAATGGCCAGCAAAAATTCCTGTTTGGTGATGATCGAAATGACCCCCAGGGTCCCCCCCAGAGAAAGCGATCCGACATCGCCCATAAAGATCTCTGCCGGGTAGCAATTGAACCAGAGAAACCCGAGACAGGCGCCGACAATGGCGCCGCAGAAGATGGTAACCTCACCGGCCCCCGGGACAAAGGGGATCTGCAGATAACTGGCCACCACCGCGTTACCGGCAACATAGGAGAAGATAAGATAGGTTGAGGCAGTGATCACGATTGGTCCGGCTGCCAGCCCATCCAGCCCATCGGTCAGATTGACCGCGTTGGAGGCTCCAACAATGACCACAACGGCAAACGGCAGATACCACCATCCCAGGTCAGGGTGAAAGCTCTTGAAAAACGGCAGGCTGAGCATGCCGTCATAGCCGGGTGTCAACAGGAGGAACAGACCAACCAGAGAGGCCCCGAACACCTGCAGGGCCAGTTTGCCCCTGGCGCTCAATCCCCGGGAAGTGCCTTTGCTGATTTTCTTGAAATCATCCAGCGAACCGATACCACCAAAAAACAGGCTGATGCCGATCAGCAGCCAAATCAAGCCGCTGCGCAGATCGGTCCACAGGAGGGCCGAGACCGTCATGGCAAAGAGGATCAGCACCCCACCCATGGTCGGCACCCCTTGTTTGGAGAAGTGGGTCTCTGGGCCATCATCCCTGATCACCTGGCCGATCTGTCTTTTTTGCAGCCAGGCGATGAACTTCGGCCCGATGATCACCAGAATGAGAAACGCGGTCACCGCACTGCCGATCGAGCGGAAGGTGATGTAACGGAAGACATTGAGCCAGCTCAATTCCGTATGAAATGGATAGAGAAAATTATAAAACATGATTCCGTTACACGCTCAGATTATCGTTTGTAAACGCTGTTCGAGTTCTTCGATGAGACGCTCCATGCGCATCCCCCGTGACCCCTTGACCAGCAGCCAGTCACCACTGGCCAGCCTACCGTCCTTCAGCATCTGGCAAAGCCAATCAGCAATCGCGCGTGGGTCATGAAAAACCTGGACATCGGCCGGCTGCATCCCGGCGTCCAGGGCGGCTTGGGCCAGGATTGCGGCCTGGGCTCCGGTGACCGCCAGACGGTCATACCCAAGGGCCGCCACCAGCGTGCCGATCTCGCGGTGCAAGGCCTCTGAGGCAGACCCAAGTTCAAACATATCGCCCAAGGCGGCGACATGCCGACTGCCCTTGCCAAAGGCGGCCACTGCCCGCAAACCGGCGGCCATGGAGGCGGGGTTGGCATTATAGGCATCATTGACCAGCCGCAATCCTCCCGGCAATGCAGAGACGACCAGTCGTTTATCAACAGCCGCGTCCCCCTGCAGCCCCTTGACAATAGTTGCCGGATCGATCCCTGCAGCATGGGCAATGGCGGCGGCGGCGGCACAGTTGGAGACATTGTGGCTGCCGTAAACCGGCACGGTAATGCGGGAGCACCACAGGCCGATGTGCAGGGTGAAGCGCATGCCGCGCTCACCCAAATTCTCCTGCCGAGTGCCGCGAACCAGCGGATGATGCCTACGCCCGGCAGCAGTCACTGCAAAACCGACCTGTTGGCCTCCGAATTGCCTTGCCAACCGCAGGACATATGGATCGTCGCAGTTGACCACCCGCACAGCCTCGGGACGCATTGCGGCAAACAGCTCGCCCTTGGCGGCCGCGACGCCCTCAATGCTGCCGAGCCCCAGGAGATGAGCGGGATGGACATTGTTGATGCAACCGATATCAGGGTCGGCAATGGCGGCTAGGCGAGCAATTTCTCCGGGGGCATTCATTCCCATCTCAAGAATGGCCAACCGATGGCCCGCTTCCAGCGGCAGGAGGGAAAGAGGAAGGCCCACCAGGTTGTTAAAATTCCCTTTGGTTTTCAGAAGCGGATCGATCCCGACACGGGTCCCGAGCAATGCCTGAGCAAAGATACCGGCGGTCATCTCCTTGACTGTAGTTTTCCCTGAACTCCCGGTAATGGCCGCCAGCTGAATCTTTGGTGCCAAAAGACGACGGCGGTATGCGGCCAGCTGCCCTAGGGCCTGCAAGGTATCGGCGACCTGGATATACAGCACCTGCGCCTCGAACCGCTGTGGCATCCGCTCGGCGATGACGACGGCAGCGCCCTGCGCTACGACAGCATCGATGTAGGCATGGCCGTCAAAGGTCTCTCCATTCAAGGCGACAAAGACATCGCCGCACTGCAGATTGCGTGAATCGGTCGAGATCTGCCCAAACAGATCCCGCTGCCTTCCGGCAACAACCTTGCCGCCGGTGGCTGCCACCAGGTGCCGCTCGTTCCAACGCAACAGCCCATTGGCAACTTCGAGACGGTCATCAAAAAAATGCTTCTCCGTGCCGATGATCTGATAATCCTCATGCCCCTTGCCGGCCACGAGGACGCTGTCGCCAGGCTGGGCCAGGCTACAGGCTGTGGCAATCGCCATCTTCCGATCATTGATCACCGTATAGCCATCAAGCGGCCGGTCGATGGTCAACAACTCCGACACAGAGCAAAGCTGTTTCCCGCTGGCCGCAACCCCTTCGACAATGGCGTTGATGATGACTTCCGGCTCTTCGGTCCTGGGATTGTCGGAGCTGACGATGACGACATCAGCACATTGCCCGGCAATCTTCCCCATCAACGGTCGTTTACCCCTATCCCGATCGCCGCCGCAGCCAAAAACGCAGATGAGCCGACGAGGCGCCAACCCTTTCAAGGTCTTCAGAACTGTTTCCAGGGCATCGGGAGTGTGGGCATAATCGACAAAAGCCGCCGGTCCGGAGGCCTTGCCTTCACCCGGCAGCACCACGCGTTCCAGCCGGCCGGGAACACGACCGACCGCAGCCAAACCCTCGCGGATGCGCGCACCCGACAAACCCAGCCCCAAACCGACACCGGCGGCGGCCAGGACATTCAACACATTGTAGCCTCCGGTGAGCGACGAGACGAATGCAACATCTTCTTCCTTGAGGCGCAGGGAGCAACGAAATCCCTCCAGGGTCTGCGACAAGTTGCTAGCGGCCACCTCGCACTGACCCGACAGGCCGCAGCGAATGAGCGGATGGTCAATTACGGATTGGGCCAGCATCCCGCTCCAGTCTGCACCTTCTGCGGGCTCGGTAACCACAACGACAGCCACACCATGGGGCTTAAGATGGTGCTGGAACAGTTGTTTCTTGGCCTCGAAATACTGTTCCATACTCTCATGATAGTCGAGATGGTCACGGCTTAAATTGGTAAAAAGGGCGACGTCAAAGGAGGTGCGACCCAGCCGTTTCTGCTGCAACGCGTGGGAGGAGACCTCCATGACCACATGGGTCACCTGATTATCAACCATGGTTCGGAGCAGTTTCTGCAGGGTCACCGGGTCTGGGGTGGTCAACGGCGCATCCTGAAGAATATGCAGACCATCGTGCCCGTGGTAGCGGTAGTTGACCGTGCCAATCACCCCGGGACGAAAACCGGCTGCAATCAGCATCCCCTCCAGCAACCAAGTGCAGGTGGTTTTGCCATTGGTTCCGGTGATCCCGACCAACTGAAGTTGCTCGGCAGGATGGCCGTACCAGGCCGCTGCCAGTTCACTAATTGCCTCATGACTGTCCCTGACCACGATGGTCGGAACGGAACACACCTCAAACCCCTCTTTCTTATCAAGGACGACCGCCAGGCAGCCTCTTTTAATCGCTTCCGAAATGTAAGCATGACCATCGACTTTTTCGCCACCGACAGCGACGAAAATGCTGCCGGGGATAACCTTTCTGGAATCGGAGGTGACAGCGGTAACGGTCTGGCGGAGGAGCGACGTGGACGTCCGCACCGTTTCAAGAGGCGCTATACCCTTTATGAGTTCAGAAAAAGTGATCATAGTCACTACACGATTATTTAGAATCCAGGGTCAGAATACACTCATCCACACCTGCCAACGGTTGCCCGGGAAGTGGATACTGGGCAATAATGCGGCCACTGCCGCTGACCCGAACCTTCATCTTGAACTGTTTGATCTGTTGCAACCCTTTGCGAAGGCTCAACCCTTTAACGAGCGGCATGATGGCCACCTGTTCCTTCACCTTTCCGGAAACCTCACGAAAATTCAGCCGTTTACTGATAAAAAACTGACGAAAATTTTCCGGATTTCTCCCAGGCGGTTTTTCCGGCGACACCTCGACCGGTTGTTCTTTTACAAACAGTGCAAGCAAATCCTTGCCCAACCCTTCCAATGCCGTTTTCTTGAGACTTTTCTCGGAAGGCATCGGATAGAGGTGATCTTGTTCAATAGCCATCAACAACAAAAATTTTGGCTGCTTAGCCGGTGCCAATCCAACAAAGAACTCCTGAATAGAATACTTGGAAAAAGTTTTCTCTTTCAATAACTGGAGCTGCCCTGCCGTGAAGACAACGACATTTTCCTGCTCCATCACCCATTTAGAAAACAGTTCACGCCTGATCTTGACGCTGAGTGCCGGATCGAGCACATGACTTTTCTGGGTAGCCTCACTACTGCGGCAATATCGCTTGGCCGTTGCATGATCGTATATGGAATCGACCACATACGGTGTATTCCGCCAGCCGCCGTTGACCAGGCTTGCCAGGGTCACGCCCACCTGCACTCCGGTTACCGAGGGGGCCACTCCCGGTTGTTCCGGGGCGCTTGGCCCGGACTCCCAATTGCCGAAAACTGAACCATACAGTTGAATCTGCTTGCCAAAGGTGTCGAGCATCTCGGTCGTAAAACCATAATCCCGGGCAGCCACTGTCTCAGGGAGCAAACCTGCACCGTCCACGCCCTCCCGTTCTATAGCAGCTGCTCTGGCGAGGATGGGACGGATGAGTTCCTTGTCGAGAACATGGTTGTAAATCCGGTTTACCCTGTTGCTTTCATTCGCCTTCCAAAAATAATTAGGGTTAAAGGAAGGTTGATTCACCAAGGCCAGAATTCGACCGCTCCCCGGCTCAATCACCAGCCCCATACCTTTCTCCGCCCCCTGTGCTGCGAGGTATTCGCGGAATCGGCTCTCCAACTGTTTCTGTACATCAAGATCCAGAGTGAGAATAAGATCCGTTGAGGCCCCGCCCAGACTTTCTTTCCCCTGAAAATCAATATCCGGTATATTATTGGCCCTGAACGTTCCCCCTTGCAGCACGGTATTGTATTTTCCTTCAACCCCTGCCAGCCCGACGCCGTCACCCATGAATCCCAGCACATGCGATGCAGCGGTATGGCCCGGATAGAACCTTGTCTCAACGGCCCTGCAATAGACTCCTTTGAGTTGCAATGCATTGATCTGGGCCGCCTGTTTTTCATCGAGATTTTCAGCCAGTTCCAGATGACGCTGTGAACTCTTCAACCGCTTCTCGATGCTCTCAGGTTTTTCACCGGTATACTGAGCCAAAGTCTCAACGACCTTGCGCTGGTCGCTCACTTCCTCCGGATGGACAGACAGGGAAAACAATCGATACGACACCGCCAGTTCGTTGAGCTTCCGGTCGTAAACGGTGCCTCTTAAAACAACTTCAGCGGGCGTTGGGCCCGCTGAAAGTGTTGAAATTTTGCCGACAGCAGACTGTATCACTCTGCCGATATCCTGGAGGGAGGGGGGGCATCTATACAGAACGATGCCAGCCGCTGTCAGCAAAATAACAAGGAAGAAGAAAGGGTAAGACCATCGTTTTTTAGTTTTTTTTGATTTGAGAGATTTTGCCATCACACAGCTACATCCGATGCACCTGTCCTTTTTCAGGTTCAAACAGATTCAGCTTTGCCCCGGCATGCGATGCAATCTGTGTTTTTGATGCCAATTGTGCCCTAGTGGCCAGCAACCGCATGTTCTCGGTGCCAATAACGCTGTTCTTGCTCTGCAGCTGTATAACCCTGGCCTTCGTATTCACTATCTGCCCATAGAAAAATTGGGTTATCGCCAGCCCCGCTACCAAAGCAATAGCAACCATAATTGCCATTACCTTCTTAACTTCTGGGGAGATTGTTATGTTAGCCAGAAACACTTTTCGCCGTCCAGCCTTGAGGGATGCCTGCTGCAGCTTATAACTTCTGATGTTGACATTTGACGCCATGCCCAGTGCTCCTCTTTCTTGTTTATCCACCCTAACAACCGCCTGCAGTTAAGACTCACACCCTCATCGCAACTCGAAGCTTCGCACTCCTCGCCCTCGGATTTTCCTGCATTTCCACTGGTGTCGGTTTAATCGGCCGCTTGGTCAGCACTGCATATGCCGGGTTCTGGAGAAAGGCCTGCTTTACTATTCGATCTTCGAGAGAATGAAAGGTAATGATGCAGATCCTGGCTCCTTTCGCCAGCACCGCCGGCGCTACGGTCAAGAGCTTTGTCAAATTATCCAGCTCACCGTTAACGGCAATCCGCAAAGCCTGAAATACTTTGGTGGCGACATGCACTTTGGGCGGATGATATTTTCTGGGAACTGCGGCTGCTACGATAGCCGCCAGCCTGCCCGTGGTGACGATCGGCTCATCAAGCCTGGCCTCGACCAGAAAACGGGCGATCCGCCTTGCCTGGCGCTCCTCGCCGTAATGATAAAAGATGTCCGCCAACTGCTCCTCGGACAACTGCGCAACCAGCAAAGCGGCGGTCCTTGGACCCCGCCTGTCCATGCGCATGTCTAGGACATTGTCTGTTCGGAAACTGAATCCTCGCTCCGCTTGATCAAGCTGCAACGAGGAGACGCCGAGATCGGCGATCAGCCCGTCAACACTTGCTATACTCAGTTGCTCGAGTTCCGGCAGCAGAGCCGCATACGAGGCGCGTACGATCTGCAGCCGGTCAGCATATCCGGATAATCGCTCGCCGGCCTTGACGGCGGCATCTTCATCCCATTCAAAACCGATAACCCGGCCCCCTGGGGCCGTTTTTTCCAGGATCGCCTGGGTATGCCCACCCAACCCCAGCGTTCCGTCAACATACAGGCCATCGCTCTTTGGCTGCAGCCATTCGAGCACCTCGTTCTGCAGCACCGGGATATGGATTGCCGAATGGGCCAGCGGCATACAGCGCACTATAAATTACAGAATTCCAAGAGCGGAGAGTCCGACATTGAACTCCTCAAATGTTTCACGGGTATGCCTGGTTTCTTTCTCCCATGCAATTCTATCCCATATCTCAAAGTGTTGCAGCATGCCAACCAAGACAACGTCCTTATCAATGCCCAAGTCGGTCCTCAGGGTCGGCGGGAGAAGTATACGCCCCTGTTTGTCCAAGGGACACTCGGTGACCCCGGCGATGAGATAGCGGACAAACTTGCCAAAATTCGGCTGCATCCTGCCCTGATCAAGCAGTTTCTCTTCCAGAGCCTCCCACTCGAGGACCGGATAGGCACGAAGACACTGCTGCCAATTGGTCACGATCAGCGTTTCGGAATCATACTGTTCCCGGAGTACATCACGGAACCGGGTAGGTATGTTCAAACGCCCCTTAGGATCGAGACTATGTTCCGAGCGACTCCGAAACCGTTGCACAATGCTCCTTTTGCCTCTGCCCTGGTTTATACTGGGCAAGCACTCCATTCTCTACCGCTTTAAACCACTTTACACCACTCTATGTCTCATTAGTATACGAACCTGGCAAGAGAGTCAAGAAAAAATACAGCCGAATAATGGGACGTCACGACAATCGCAGCACCCTGGCAATAAACGATTGTGCACACAGTTGCGACCAGATAGCAACCCTCCTGCCACTGGCAGAAAGTCCAGCACCCCCTTGCAACCGAGGTGCTTATTAGGACCGACCACAGACCGTCGGCAAGGCAACAGGTTTCGGAAAGCCGAGAGACTCTTCTAGGGGGGGGGATCAACTAAACCATACGAAGGAAGCCTAGAGCAAAAGCGAAGCGGGATATTTCCGAAGCGAGGAGGGAGGGGGAATAATTCAGATTTTTTTTACAGGTTCATCAAAGAGACCGGGCTGCTGCAGGGGATTGAGACGGACCGGCACATCAAAATGCTCATAAGCGGCGGCGGTGGCAACACGCCCACGGGGGGTGCGGAGCAAAAACCCGGACTGGATGAGAAACGGTTCATACACATCTTCCAAGGTGTTTTTCTCCTCACACACCGCAGTCGACAAGGTCTCGATGCCAATGGGCCCCCCTTGGAACTTCTCGATCAGGGTCAGCAGGATTCTCCGGTCCATTTCATCCAGGCCAAGCCGGTCAACCCTGAGCATGTTCAGAGCCTCATCGGCCACACCTTGAGAAATACCCGCGTGCCCGCCCACTTCAGAATAATCACGAACCCGCCGCAGCAACCGGTTGGCAATACGGGGGGTTCCCCTTGACCGCCGTCCCAGCTCCATGGCTCCCTCGGTGTCGATCTTGATATTAAACAGCCGCGCCGACCGTTGCACAATAGTGACCAACTCCTCTGGGCTGTAAAAATCAAGCCGCAGGATGACGCCGAAGCGGTCGCGCAACGGCGGCGTCAGCAGCCCGGTCCGGGTGGTTGCACCAATCAGGGTAAAACGCGGCAGATCCATCTTCACCGATCGCGCTCCAGGCCCCTGACCGATAACCAGATCGAGTTGAAAATCCTCCATCGCCGGATAGAGGATTTCCTCCACAACGTGATTGAGCCGATGAATCTCGTCGATAAAAAGGACATCACCGGCCTGCAGACTGGTGAGAATGGCAGCGAGATCGCCAGCCCGTTCAATGACTGGCCCGGAGGTGACCTTGATGTTTGCGCCCATTTCGTTGGCAATGATATAGGCGAGGGTAGTCTTGCCTAAGCCGGGAAAGCCGTGAAAAAGAACGTGATCCAGGGGTTCGCCGCGTTGCAGGGCAGCCTGGATAAAGACCCGCAGGCTTTGCTTCACCTGCTCCTGGCCGATATAGTCATCCAACCGGCGCGGCCGGATTTCAACCCCAGGCTGGATATCTTCTTGTTGCGTCTGTCCGGTCACCAGACGCTTCCCGGTCAGATTTTCTTCGTGCTTCATCTCGCCATAGCCCCATGATGCCGCAGCACAAACAACATACGCTCCTCCTATTTCCCTGCCAGAGACTGGAGCGCTAAACGAATCAGCTCTTCCACCTTGGGCAGACCGGTTGCTTCGGAAAATTGCTGCTGAACGACCCGCAGTGCCTGCCAGGCCGTATACTGCGGATAGCCGAGATTAACCAGAGCGGATACGGCATCTGCAACAACATGACTCTCGCTAGTGGCGACAGCTACACCACCACTGTCCTCAGCCATAACCACACCACTGAAGCCGCCAACCTTTTCCGCTAACTCCATACAGAGCCGCTGAGCCGTCTTTTTCCCAATCCCTGGCAGGGTTGTCAGCCGGGGAAGATCTTTCACCGTGATGGCCCGGCACAACTCGTCCACCCCTATTCCCGAGAGAATGGCTAAGGCCAGTTTCGGACCGATGCCGGAAACGGTCACCAGAAGCAGGAACAACTCCTTTTCTTCCCGCTCATTGAAGCCATAAAGAGTAATCGCATCCTCGCGGACAACGGTCTGCACAAACAAAAAGGAGGAACCGCCTATTTCCGCCAGAGCGTCATAGGTCCGCACCGATATAAACAATTCATAGCCAACGCCGTTGACATCCAGAATAACAGAGGCGGGTGTTTTGGCAAAGACAAGGCCGTTAAGGGTCGCGATCATCGGCAACCTGATTGAGGTGACGGATTTGATGCAGAGAGAGGATGCCTCCAGATACCAATCATAGGCGGCCCCCTCGGTGAAAGGCGGCATGGTGCGCATGACAGATGGCAACGGCCAAGGCGTCGGCAGCGTCCTGTGAGGGGATGGAGTCGAGTTCGAGCAAGGCGCGCACCATGTGCTGCACCTGCCCTTTTTCGGCCTGCCCGTACCCAGCCACCGCCTGCTTGACCTTGCGGGCGGTGTAATCGAAGACGGTCAGATTGCTGTGCAGCGCGGCAACCACGGCCGCGCCCCGGGCATGGCCGAGTTTGAGGGCCGAACGCGGGTTACGGTCGATGAAGATATCTTCGACCGCAGCCGCCTCGGGATTATGAATAGTGATCACCTCGCACAGATCGTGAAAAATGGTCAGCAATCTCCTGGAAAAATCGGGTTCCCCGGCGGTGTGGATCGTGCCGCAGGCGACAAAACCAATCTCATGGCCATTGGTTGCAATCACCCCGTAGCCGGTAACTCGGGACCCCGGATCAATACCAAGAATACGCATCCAACTGGCCGTGTGCATCCATCAGGAAAGCAGGTCCATAAGTTCATCGGCAATATCAAAGTTGGCGTGCACCTTCTGGACATCGTCGTGATCCTCAAGATTTTCAAGCAGCCGCAGCAGGGAGCGGGCCGTTTTTTCCTCGGTCACCTCAATGCTGTTTTGCGGCACCATCGACAGGGTGGCCTCGGCAAACTTGACATTGCCTTTCTCCAGGCGTTCGACGACGTCATTGAAGGCTTCCGGAGCGGTCACGATCTGAAAGGAATCCTCTTCCTCCACCACATCTTCGGCGCCTGCTTCCAAGGCGAGATCCATCAGCTGTTCTTCGTTCACACCTTCTTTGTCTACCGACACCGTGCCTTTTTTGTCGAACATGTAGCCAACACAGCCGGACTCGCCAAGGTTACCGCCACTCTTCGCAAAAAAATGGCGAATATCGGCCACGGTTCGATTCTTGTTATCGGTCATGGTCTCGACCAGAATCGCAACACCGCCCGGGCCATAGCCCTCATACAGAATCTCTTCATAGACTGCGCCGTCAAGGTCGCCGGTCCCTTTCTTGATAGCCCGATCGATATTTTCCTTGGGCATGTTTTCCCCTTTGGCTGCGGTGACTGCACTCCGCAGGCGAGGATTACCCTCTGGGTCCCCACCGCCCATCCGGGCTGCGATGGTGATTTCCTTGATCAGTTTGGTAAAGATCTTGCCGCGCTTGGCATCATTGGCCCCTTTCTTGCGCTTGATCGTGCTCCACTTTGAATGTCCCGACACGGTCTGACTCCTTTCAGTAAATAATGTCGTAAAGCCTGCTTATGCAGAAAATTTCAACCCGCCCGCCGGAATCCCCGCCCCAGCACAAAGACTTCCCGGCTTTCCGAACGTGAGCTCTTGGGTTTCACCACCTTGACAGTTGCAAACAACGGCTTGCATGCCTGCAGGAATTCAGGGAAATCTTCCCCTTGAAAGACCTTGCAATACAACGTTCCGTTTTCATGCAGAAATAATGCGGACAACTCGAGAACTCGCCGCGCCAACCGCAATGATTGCTGGTGATCGGCATATTGGCTACCGGTAGTATGAGGCGCCATATCGCTGAGCACTACATGGAACCCCGGCCAGTTTTTCTTGAGAAAATCGACAAATTCCTCCGAATACACATCATAACAGAGCCAGTGGATTTCGGCATGGGGTTTTTGAACAACGAGGTCGGTACGCTGCAGGTCGGCCGCGACGACTATTCCACGCTCACCCAGGATTTGCGCGGCATACAGGCTCCAACTGCCGGGATGACAGCCCAGATCGAGCACCCGCTGCCCGCCCTTCAAAAACTTGTATTTGAGCTGCGCCTCTTCCAGCTTGTACACGGAACGCGCCGGATAGTTCTCTTTTTTCGCCTTTTTAAAATAGTAATCCTGCTCATCACGCATCACGCACCCCTTCTTCCTGCCGGTCGCAACCGGCTTGTTCAGCTATAAATGTTTTGGCCAGCCATAATGCCCCTGCCAGATCGGTCACCGTCCCTTCCATCCGTGCCTCCTCGATCGCTCCAAGGATTTTCTTGAAAATTGGCCCGGGCTTAAGATGGAGGATCGCAATAAGATCGTTGCCGGTAAGCAGCGGCGAACCGGACCGAACCGGCTCGACATGCTCGCATCGGACTTTTTCCAGATGACCATACAGATCGACCAATTCCCCTTCCATCCCTGCAATCCGCTCGACCCCCTGACCGGCCAAGGCATCCGCCATGCTGAGGAGGAACAGACCCGGCAACTCGTCCCCGGCCTTTCTGATCATCCTGATACTGGCACGCAAGGTCAGATTGCCGCCACGGGCCACGTTGGCCAGGTGAAACGGCCGCATGTGACCGGCAATCAGATGCGCCACCCGTTCCATATCTTCATTGCTCCAACGCAGTCGCTGGGCAACGACGCGAAACATCGCAGCCCCGACCAGGTCATGGTTATAAAAGGTGATCCGACCGCCCTTGTCGTCATTAAGGGCATAGGTCGCGGGCTTGCCGAGATCGTGCAGCAAGGCAGCCCATTTCAACCGCAAGCATTGACGCTCTCCGGCCAGATACCTGGCCATCGCCTCGCGGTACGCCGGAAAATAGTCTGCAGGGGCAACGACAATCCGCTCCATCTGCCGCAGGGTTTCGAGATTATGCTGCCAGACATCAAGGTGATGGCTCTTAGGCTGGGCCAACCCCTCACCGGCCGTCAGTTCGGGAATAATTTCCCACAGCAGCCCGGTCTCAGCCATAGCGACAAAGGCTTCATGGCCGCCTGTTGACGCCATGATCAAATCCAGCTCATGGGCTCTCCGCTCAGGAGCCGAGGCGACCAGCAGATGGCGGTGTTGCTTAACCAGCCCCAGGGTCGATGAATCGACAGTAAAGCCAAGGCCTGCGGCAAAACGAAAGACCCGCAGCAAGCGGAGCGGATCGCTGGTGAAACTCTCAGGACTTGCCGCCCGAATCCGTCCCCGCTCCAGATCCTCTCGCCCTCCGGTGGGATCGAGGAGTGCGACCCCACTCTCGCCTGCCCTGCCCGGATCCGCCAGCAGCGGATCGATCCGGAGCGCCAGGGCATTGACCGTCAGATCCCGCCGGGTCAATTCATCAAAAATAGTGGCTGCACCTTGACGAAAAGAAGAGATGTCGATGATCATTTTTTGACTGACCACGCGAGCCGCATCCTCATCGCGCCCCAATACCACGTAGGCCCCACCAGTCATTGCGGCGAGTTTTCCGGCCCAGATTTTCGCCCCGACCGGGACCGTGATATCGATATCTGCAGGTCGGACCCCCAGCAGCAGATCACGCACGATGCCGCCGGCCAGATAGACCTCCCCACCCAGTTCCCGCAGCAGACTGGCCAAACATCTCTGCAGCCATGGGGGCAGGACAGCCAAAATCTGCAAACCCGTCAGGGTCTCGGGTAGCTGCCGCACGGGCATTAAATCCGCCACTGCTGGCAATCTGTATCTGCCAGTGGGGCAAAAACGCCGATGGTGACCGTGGCCCCCTTGTCGATGGTCACTTCAGCCTCCGCAGGCACGCCCTCGATTTTTTTACCGTAACGAACCACGATTCCGGCCAACCTCCTGAGGACATCCGCCTCCCGATCAGAGCCCGCCACCTTCTGCCGGGCATACCGCAGAAGGCCAAGCGGACCGGGCCGCACTGGCATCCACAACAGCCAGTCGTCCGGGCCGCGCATAGCCTCGATCTGACGATTCTCCCGTTCATCGCGACCAATAATAAACCAGACATCGTCTTCAAGTTTAAACTGCCGACCGATGACCAGCAGCTTGATGTCATCAACGGTGCGCTGCTGCTCGGGAAAGGAGAAGAGACCGTTGTAATAGTGCTTGATCCTCGGGGCCAGATTGAGATCGGTAAGCATGCAGCCGCCCGCAGGGGTCGGATACTCGGTGATGCCCAGACGAGCGGCCAGCAATTTCTGCTGCCGTCGGCTCCGCCCGGAAAAAGCATACAATTGCTCCCGATCGACCAACCCTTCCTGCTCTGCGCGGGTTGGTGGCATCAGTTGGGCGCACAGCGGCCGCAGCAAGATGTCGGTGCAACCGGAATCACGCTCAATGACCCGGAGCGTATCCCGTCGCTGCGACATCGGCCGTTGCCCCAACACCTCGCCGGTAAGCAGAAAAGAGGCCCCATACGCCGCCATGAGCTCGCGGGCGCGGGTCAGCATCAGGATTTTGCAGTCGATACAGGGATTAAAATGCTTGCCAAAACCATGCGCCGGATTTTCAAGCAAGCGCAGATAGCCGGCGCTGATATCGATCAGTTCCACCTCCAGACCATACTTTTGGTGCATTGCCGCGACATACTCATCACGGCAGGCCAGCAGGTCGCTGTCAAAAAAAGGGGTGACAAATTTAAGGGCAAGAACCCGCACCCCCTGATCGGCAACAACCCGACAGGCCAGAATCGAATCCAGGCCACCGGAGAAAAGGCCCAACGCTACCCGCTCTCTCATGCCGACTTTCTCTTGGCCCTGCGTTCAATTAGCTCTCCGGCAAAGGCCAGCGTCTGGGCAGTCGGCTTCTCGCCTCCGAGCATCCGTGCCAGTTCATCGACCTGCTGCTCTCTTCCCAGAGGGGTTATCACCGTCCGGGTGCGGCCGTCCTCGACCTGTTTTTCCACCTTGAAATGGAGGTCGGCACAGGCGGCAATCTGTGGCAGATGGGTGATGCAGAACACCTGATGATGCCCGGCCAACTCACTGATTTTCTCGGCCACGGCCTCGGCCGCCTGACCGCCGATCCCCGCATCGACCTCGTCAAAGATGACGGTATCCACTTGATCGCGACGGGCCAGCAGGCATTTCATCGCCAGCATCAGCCGTGACAGTTCGCCGCCAGAGACAATCTTGGCCAGCGGCTTGGCCGGTTCGCCGGGATTGGCGGAGAAAAGAAATTCCACATTGTCGCGACCAGTGCTGTGCATCCCGTCCATACCCAATCCCTCCGGCTCGGTCACAGCCACCTGAAAAACGGCGCGTGGAAAACTAAGCGAAGCCAGCTCTTTTTCCATACTTGCCGCGAGTTTTTCCGCCATCTCCCGGCGGGCCTGGGTCAGTTCGGCAGCCTTGAGCAGGGCCTCGGTGGCGATCGCCTCCACCCGGACCTCCGTCTGCACGATCTGCTGCTCAAGACTCTCCAGGAGGGCAAGATTGGCCTCGGCGGTTTCAGCAAAGGCGATCACCTCGGCAAGGGTTGGCCCGTATTTACGCTGCAGCTGCTTCAGGTCGGTCAGTCGCCCGGAGATGGTATCGAGCCGCGAAGGATCCATAGGAATCTCGTCGAAATATTTCTGCACCCTGAGCGCCAGATCTTCCAGTTCGAAACCAACGGATTCAATCCGCTCGGCCAGAGGCCCGAGCCCCGCATCAAGCGCTGCCGCCTGCAGCATGTTTTTCCTGATATCGGCAAGCGCCCCGGTAACAGTGCCCGACAAGGAGCGATTGCTGACGCCAACGAGTCGGGTCAGCGCATCCGAGGCCTTCAGCTGTTCGCGCTCCCGCAGCAGTTGCTCATCCTCACCCGGAACCGGCTGGCACTTCCGGATTTCCTCGAGCTGAAACCTGAGAAAGTCGCGGTGCTGCTCCTTGTCCTGTTCTTTCTCCTGCAGCTGCCGCAATTCCAAGGCAGCCTGCTGCCAACAGCGGAACAGCTTGGTGTACTGCTGCCGCAACCCCCAAAATTCGCCATAACTGTCAAGATAATCGAGGTGATTGCGCGCATTGAGCAACTGCTGGTGGTCATGCTGGCTGGCGATGTTGATCAGGCCGGCGGTCAGTTCACCTGCCAGCCGGGTGGTGACCGACTGATCATTGACATACACCTTGGATCGCCCTTCCCGGGTCAAGACTCTGCGAACGATGCAGGTGACGCCATCCTGTAGCGAGTGCTCGGCAAGCAGGGTGTTTATCTCAACATGATCCGGACGGATGGCAAAAACAGCCTCAATGCCAGCCTGGTCACAGTCGTTGCGCACCCAGGACGCAGTGCCCCGGCCGCCGGTGAGCAAATTGATGGCCTGGAGGATGATGGATTTACCCGCTCCGGTCTCGCCGGTCAGGACGATCAGCCCGGTTTTCTGGGTCGAGAGGTCAAGATGCAGCGTATCGATCAGCGCCAGATTATGTACACGAAGTTCCTGCAACATGGTTGTTTCGTTGTCGAAGAGAGGGGGCAGAAGAGGCGACATTCCCCTTGACGCCCAGGGGTTAAAAATATATCGTGCTGAAGATACATATAAAATTCAAAGGTCCGGAGGGACTACATGACGGAACATCTACAACTCAGTGCCAGCCTGGAAGATTATATCGAGGCCATCTATCATATCATCACCGAGAAACAGGTGGCCCGGGGCAAAGACATTTCTACCCGACTTGCCGTAAGGGGGGCATCGGTCACGGAAGCCTTGCAAGCCTTGTCCCAAAAAGGATTGATTAACTACGCCCCTTATAAAGTCATCACCATGACCACGGCAGGACGAGAGGCCGCAGAGGATGTCATCCGTCGCCACAACGCCCTCAAACAGTTTTTCACCGATGTCCTTGCCATCGAGGAACCCCTTGCCGAACAAGGTGCTTGCAGAATCGAGCATACCGCGCCCCGGAAGATCATCAATCGGATGGTTGATTTTATCAACTTCCTGGAAATGCATCCCCATGGCGGCAAAGATCTGATCCGTGGGTTTGCCGACTTCTGCCAGGAAAACCCGACCCGTATCAGTGGCGCCTCCTGCATCTCCCCTTGCGTGTACGGACAAGAAGAAAAAAACAGCGTCTGAGCAGGAACAACAGACCGAAATCGGCACGTTGTTCCTACCTCTTAACGCAGCAAAGAAATGAGAGCCGCTACTCTTTGCCGAAACTGCAGACCGGATACTGGCAGTGTTGACAATTGCGGCAAAGTCCACCATGGCCCATGGCAGCCAACTCCTCTCGCCCGATGGTTTCGCCGGTCAGAATACGCGGCAGCACCAGGTCCAACACGGTAACACGATGAAACATGCCACAGGCGGGTAGGCCAAGTACCGGCACCTGGCCAATCCGGCCAACCAGAAACATAGCTCCCGGCAGGACCGGCGTTCCATACACAAGAGCCTCGGCACCGGCCTCTTTGATGCCCTGACGGGTGACATCATCCGGATCGACCGACATGCCGCCGGAGGTGACAATCAATTCCGCCCCGGCTGCAAGACACTTATGGATTTCCGCCGCAATCAACTGCGGATCATCCGGGGCAAACCCCACTGAGACGACCCCAGAGCCCAGTTGCGACAGCTTATCCCGCAAGACCTGCTCGAATTTATCTTCAATACGCCCGTAAAAAACCTCGCTGCCGGTGATCACCACACCTGCCTTGACCTTGCGCAGCGGCAGCACCCGTACGACCGGTTCTCCACCCGTGGCAATGGCCACAGCCCGCTCGACCAACTGCCGCTCCCCCACCAGGGGAATCAAGCGGGCAGCGGCAACCTGCTCCCCCTTTCGAACCGGGGTATTATTCTGCAGGGTGGCGCACATTACCTCGCCCAGCAGATTGAACTGCAACAATACCTCTCGATTGATTTTGAGCAGGCCATCCACCGCCGCTGTGATACTGACCTTGCCCTCTACAATTTCCTGCGAATACTCCGTACCCGTTCCGGCCAAGGCCTCGGCCAGCAACAGCGCCGCCTCGTTCTCGTGGATCTCATTGGCGCTCAGCTGCAGGACATAGATATGTTCCTTACCAAGTCGGCGGAGGTGTTCGACATCTTCAGGTCGGATGACATGTCCCTTTCTAAAGGCGCATCCCTTGAATTCATCCTTAACGATCTCGGTGATATCGTGGGGCAGGACCATGCCCACCGCCTCTGCCACCGGAACAGTTTGCCTCAACGATACATCAGCCATAACCATCACACTTGCACCAACCACCCGGCCTGCCGGGAGATCACCCTATTATTGAACATCCAACAAGCTTAACCCTGAGACAAATACTATATTCCATGAAAGCATGCCGCCAGAACCCACAGGCCGATTACCGCATATCTGCCGTATGAACAGTACCACAAGTATTCCCCAACGACATCTTCAATCCAGCGCCCTCCCTCAACAGCCTTTACCGACCCAGGGCGATACGGTACAATGCCACATTGTAAAGTCAGGAGTTTTGCTGGAAACGGCCCCCCCTGCCTCCCAACCGCACAACGATCAGTCAGAACCAGCAAAGGACTGACGGATCAATGCCGTGCCAACAAAAACGAGCGTAAACCGCTCACGGAAAACTGATCATGATCAAAAAAGAACTACTAGACATTCTGGCCTGTCCGCAATGCAAGGGGCCAGTGGAGTTGAATGCAGAGCAAAACAGCATCATCTGCAGAAATTGCCGACTACTCTATGAGATTCGCAACGATATCCCGATTATGCTGATTGACGAAGCCAAGCCGCTTGCCGAAACCTGACACCACCAAAAGCTCAATGGGCCAGGCGAGATCTGAGGTCTCGCCTGGCCCATTCCTCACCCTACCGACTCTTTACGGCGTGATCCCCAGTTCCCGCTCCTTGGCAGCAATCGCCAGCCTGGTCTTCACCACCGTATCGGACACCAGGCTGATCGAATCGATCCCCTGCTCGACCAGAAAGGTAGCAAATTCCGGAAAATCCGATGGGGCCTGCCCACAGATACCGATCTTGCGCCCGCGCCGCTTGGCGGTGGCGATCACCATCTTGATCAGGGTTTTGACCGCCTCGTTACGTTCGTCGTAAATATGCGAAACCAGGTCGGAATCGCGGTCCAGCCCCAGGGTCAACTGGGTCAGATCGTTGGAACCGATAGAGAAACCGTCAAAGACATCGCAAAAGGCATCTGCTGAGATGACGTTGGAGGGGATCTCACACATCACATAGACCTCCAACCCGTTTTCCCCCTGCACCAGGCCGAATTCACGCATGACCTCGATCACCTTCTTCCCCTCTTCCGGGGTACGGCAGAACGGCACCATCAGCTTGATATTATTGAGCCCCATGTCGTTGCGCGCTTTCAGCAGCGCCTTGCACTCCAGCTCAAAAGCGGCCTTGTAACGTGGGTCATAATACCGGGATGCGCCCCGCCAACCGATCATCGGATTGGATTCTTCCGGCTCGTAGAGATGCCCGCCGATCAGATTGGCATATTCGTTGGATTTAAAATCAGAGAGACGGACGATGACATCCTTGGGATAAAAACCAGCGGCAATCCGGCCGACCCCCTCCGCCAGTTTATCAATGAAATACTGGCGCTTATCCGTATAGGCCGAAGTTTTATGGTTGATCTCCTCGATGATATCAAAAATTTCATCGTCATCCACGGCCTGCTCGCGCAACTGTTCGTAATTGTACAGGGCCAGTGGATGGATACCGATGTGAGAATTGATAATGAATTCTTCCCTTGCCAGACCGACCCCCTCATTGGGTAGCTGCCCCTCAAGAAAAGCCTTTTCCGGCATGCCGACATTCATCATGATCTTGGTTCGCGTGGCCGGGATATTGTCAAGATCCAGGGTCTCAATGACGAATTTGAGATTACCCTCATAGATATGGCCGGTTTCACCTTCGACGCAGGACACCGTGACCTGTTGCCCATCTTTGATCATTTTGGTACCATTTTCCGTGCCGATGACACAGGGGATACCTAACTCCCGTGAAATAATTGCAGCATGACAGGTCCGGCCGCCGCGGTTGGTCACGATGGCACCGGCAATCTTCATGATCGGCTCCCAGTCGGGATCCGTCATATCAGTGACCAAGACCTCGCCCGCCTTAAAATCATGCATTTGACTAACAGTCTGCAGGAGCCGGACCGTGCCCTGGCCGATTTTGGCACCGACTGCCTGACCGCTGGCCAACAGCGTCCCCTTCTCCTTGAGCACATAGGTTTCAATCACCTTCTTACTGGCTTGAGAGTGCACGGTTTCCGGTCTGGCCTGGACAATGAACAGTTTGCCGGTTCCCACTGTCGTCCCGTCGCCATCCTTGGCCCACTCGATATCCATGGGCCGATCATAATGATCCTCGATAATGCAGGCCCAGCGCGCTAGCTGCAGAATCTCGTCGTCACTCAAAATGTAGGAACCACGCTCCTGCTCGGTGGTATCAACGTTTTTGACCGGTTCTTTGGCACCGGGGGTGTTGTCGTAGATCATTTTGATCTCCTTAGTCCCCACCCGCTTGCCGACAATCGGTCGTTTTCCCTCTTTGAGCGTCGGTTTAAAGATATAATATTCGTCGGGGTTGACGGCCCCCTGAACGACATTTTCCCCCAGCCCCCAGGCCCCGGTCAGAAAAACAGCATCCTTAAACCCGGATTCCGTATCAATGGAGAACATGACCCCAGAGCAGGCAGAGTCGGAACGCACCATTTTCTGCACCACGATCGACAGGTAGACGTCAAACTGGCCAAAGCCCTTATCATGACGGTAGGAAATGGCGCGATCGGTGAAAAGGGAAGCAAAACACCGTTTACAGGCGTCGATCAGAGCCTCCGGACCACGGATATTGAGATAGGTGTCCTGCTGCCCGGCAAAGGATGCGTCCGGCAGATCCTCGGCGGTGGCGGACGAGCGGACCGCCACATCCACCCCGGGGCCGTAAATAGCCTCCATCTGGTTATAGGCACCGATAATTTCCTGGCGCAAATTGGCCGGAAATTCGGCGTTGCGGATGATGTCCCGCGCCTTGGCCCCGCGCTCCTGAAGATTGTAGAGGTCATGCGTGTCAAGACCGGCAAGCGCCGTTTCGATGGCCGCACCGATACCCGCCTCTTTCAGGAGATAACGATAGGCATAGGCGGTGATGGCATACCCATTGGGCACATCCACCCCTTTGGAGGTCAATTTTTGGTGCATTTCACCGAGGGAGGCGTTCTTGCCGCCAACCATGGGCACATCTTCGATACCAATATCGTCAAACCAGAGAATGAGTGCTTTTTCGTGTTGGTTTTCCATCTGTTACTCCCTTGTGAAATGAAACCGTCAGCCGAGCTACGGCCTGTCGTCAAACAATCCGTTTCCAACAACTGTCGCGTTTATCTATAGAAAAATGATCTTAAAAAAAAATACCCAACCGGTCAACCGAAACGTCGGACGCCCCCCTTTTCACTGCCGATTGAACCGACGACCGCAACAGGGTGAAATCTTGCCAATTGTTTTGCAAGGGGCTATACTGATGTAATGTTGTCATTTTTTCAACGTTGCCTGACCACTTGAAACGATACGGAGCTGACATGACCATCGAAAAAGAAATCGAATTGATTACCAGCCGGAATACGGTGGAAAACAATCATAAAGGAAGCAACTACTTCGATGCGATCAAACTGCTCGTCACCGGACGGAGCACGGCAGCGGACGCTTCAACTCGGCAACAATGGCAAGACGGCATTAACCACATCTACCGTCTGGTTGAGAACGAAATTCTGACCAATACCAGACTGCCCCAGCATACGATCAAATTCGGGACCTCCGGTTGGCGCGGCACTCTGGGCAAAGACCTTTTCGTCCATTCCGTGGCCGCGGTCACTGCCGCCATCCTCAGTCTCTACCGGGAAGCCGAAGGGAATAAGGATCTCCGCGTAGCTCTTGGTGTCAATACTTTTGCAGAAATGCAGCAGCGCGGCTGCGTGGTGGGCTTCGACAACCGCTTCGGCGGCCCCCTGATGGCTTTGGCTGCAGTCAATGTCCTCGCGGCCAATGGGGTCACCGTCTTTTACGCCGCCGAGGCGACCACAGGTGCGTTGTCCGCCTCAGTGCTGATCCGCAAGGCCGCTTTTTCCATCAACCTGACTCCGAGCCACAACCCCATGGAATACGGCGGCTTCAAATATAATGCTGCCGATGCCGGTCCCGCCGCCCCGATCCTCACCGATGCCATCACCCGGCTGGCGGGGGAGTATGTGCAGCTGGATGTCGTGCCCTTCATTCCGCCTGGGCTCAACCTGCAAAAGGCGCTGGCAGATTTACCGGGTATCATCACTGAGAACGCCCTGTTCAGCTGGCAGCAACTGGTACGAAACAACGTTGCGCTCCATGGCATCGAGTATGACCGACTGCTGGCCGACTTTGCGGCCAGTGAGGACGTTATTGTCTGTGTCGATGCGATGCATGGTGCTTCCCGGCAGTATCTCGGCCGCCTGCTCAACAATCCACCGGCTGAACGGCTCGTCCTGCTGCGCAACGCCCAAGATCCGACGTTCGGCGGCATCGCCCCGGAGCCCTCATCCGTCAACATGCAGCCGGTCATCGCCACCCTGACCGCCCGAAGCGAACCCCTAAAAATAGGCGCGATCATCGATCCAGATGGCGACCGCATCCGTTTCACCGACGGCACTGTCGAAATCTCCATGAACCAGTTCGGCGCCATGGCCTATCATTTCCTCCACGAGATTAAGCAAAAAAAGGGTATGGTTGCCAAGACCGTGGCCTCCAGCAATTTTGCCAATGCCGTGGCCAAACAACTGCACGAAGAGGTCTTTGAACCCAAGGTGGGCTTCAAGGAATTCAAACCGGTGATCAATAAGGCCTTGGTCTATTTCGAGGAATCAGACGGTATTTCCATCATCGGCCACACCCCGGAAAAAGACGCTTTTATTGGCCTGATCCTGGCCCTTGACATGACCCTGACCCTGCAAAAATCACTCGGAGAGTATCTCAACGAAATAGAAGAAACCTATGGCCACTACTATCCGGACCGCGATGGTGTGGCGGTTTCTCAGCAGGGGCCGATATTGCTACAGACACTCAATAAGCTGGAGAAATTTACGGTCGGCTCTCAGGTACGGGTGGGAGCGCGCGAAAAATCCATTACCGAGGTTATCGACATCGACGGCCGCAAAATGATTTTTGATGACGGTTCCTGGATTATGATCCGCCCCTCCGGCACTGAGCCCAAGGTCCGGTTTTATGTTGAGGCCAGGAGCAGCGAGGAAACCTCACTGCTGGTAAAAAGTGCGAAATCGATGCTTGCCGAAATAGGACTCCTGCCATAATGTAAACAGTCGAACTGTTAGCCCTTTGCCGATTGAAAAACAAAAGGCAGGGCCGAATATTGAAAAACATCAGCATAGAGAATTGATCATGTGGGAATATACCGATATAGTACAAGAACATTTCATTAATCCGAAGAATGTCGGCGAAATTGACGGCGCTGACGGCGTCGGCAATGTTGGCTCCATCGCCTGCGGCGACGCCCTGCGGTTGACGATCAAGGTCGACGAAAACCAGGTGATCACCGACGCCAAATTCAAGACCTTTGGCTGCGCCTCAGCTATTGCCTCCTCCTCTATGCTCACCGAGATGCTCAAGGGCATGAAACTGGAAGAGGCCAAAAAACTGACCAACGATGACATCGCCAAGGCGCTCGGCGGCCTGCCCAAAGAAAAAATGCACTGCTCGGTGATGGGACGCGAGGCTCTGGAAGCAGCTATCGCCGACTACACCGGGGCCATCCTTCCCATGGCCCAGGGTGAAGTGGTCTGCGAGTGCTTTGGGGTCACCGACCTTGAGATCATCCGGGCCGTGAAGGAGAACTCGCTCAAATCGGTGGAAGAAATTACCAATTTCACCAAGGCCGGCGGCGGCTGCGGGAAATGCGAAGGCCGTCTACGGGAACTCCTGGCAGAGACCGTTGAGGGAATTCAGCCCCAGCTTATTGGCGCCCAAAAAACAAAACGTATGACCTCCCTGGAAAAGATTAAAAAAATCGAGGAGGTTATTGAACGCGAAATCAAGCCAACCCTGAAAAAGGATGGCGGTGATATCCAATTGATCGATGTTGACGGCGACTTTGTCACGGTCTCACTGCGAGGCTCGTGCGCCGGCTGTCATTCGTCGCGGACGACCCTGAAGGAATATGTAGAGAAAAAACTGCGCGAACAGGTACTCGAGAGCCTGATCGTTGAGGAGGATAAATAATGGCCGGTTCCACCGAGAAGGTCATCTACATGGACAACAACGCCACCACCCGGATTGCCCCCGAGGTGCTTGACGCTATGATGCCCTACCTGACCGAGTATTATGGCAACCCCTCGTCCATGCACACCTTCGGCGGCCAGGTCGGCCAGGCTATTCATCAGGCCCGGCAGGCCATTGCCGACCTGATCGGGGCCGCACCTGAAGAAATCGTCTTTACCAGCTGCGGCACGGAAAGCGACTCAACCGCCATCCTCTCCGCTCTCCAGACCTTTCCGGAAAAGAACCATGTGGTGACGACCAGGGTTGAACACCCTGCCGTGAAAAATCTCTGTGACAACCTGGAAATCTTCACCGGTCGCAAATACCATACCACCCGGCTGCAGGTCGACGCGGACGGCACCCTGGATCTGCAAAACTTCAAGGACAGTCTCACCGATGACACCGCCATCGTCAGTGTGATGTGGGCCAACAATGAAACCGGCGTTATTTTCCCGGTCGAGGAAATGGCAACAATCGCCAAAGAGCGCGGTATCCTCTTCCATACCGATGCGGTGCAGGCCGTTGGCAAAATCCCGATCAACCTCAAAGAAACAGCGATCGATTTCCTCTCCATCTCCGGCCACAAACTCCACGCCCCCAAGGGGGTTGGTGTGTTGTATGTCCGCAAAGGCACTCCCTTTGTCCCTTTTTTAAAGGGTGGCCATCAGGAGCACGGCCGTCGCGGCGGCACGGAAAACGTCGCCTCCATCATCGGTCTGGGCAAGGCCTGCGAACTGGCCGCGGTCCACATGGTGGAAGAAAACACCAGGGTGCGGACGCTCCGTGACAAGTTGGAAAAAGGCCTGTTAACCACTATCCCCAAAGCACTGCTCAACGGTCATCCGGAGCAGCGTTTACCCAATACCGCCAACGTCAGTTTCGAGTATGTGGAGGGCGAGGCCATCTTGTTGCACATGAATCAGTTCAACATCTGTGCGTCTTCCGGCTCAGCTTGCACCTCCGGTTCTCTCGAGCCTTCCCATGTCCTCCGGGCCATGGGCGTGCCCTTCACGGCAGCCCATGGTTCCATCCGCTTCAGCCTGTCGGTCTATAACACCGAAGAAGAAGTGGATTTTGTCCTCGAGAAAATGCCGGCGATCATCGCCAAGCTGAGGGCCATGTCTCCTTTCTGGGAGGAAAACAAGTAAGTTATCGCTGTTGCTGGCGCCGCGCTTAACCAAGCGGGCGCCCCTCCTTTTCACTTTGCCCAGTTGACGGTTTGCCCATGCGAATAATCAAGCCCTGCTTCACCATTCTTGATGAACTTGACCAGCAGAGCCTCCCGGTCCGCATCGAATACTGCGGACGTATCTGCTACAAAAGTGAACATCGGATTGACAGAGAGTCTGCTATCCCCTTTGTCAGAAAAATGGCTGAGCATGGCCATAACTCCGTGCTGGAGATGGGTGTGGTCACCCTGATCGTTACCTGTTCGACGCCGGAACCGATCAATAATCTTTTTTTCTGCCAACCCAGATTTCTGCAGATTGACCGGTTGAGCGCCCATCGCCTGCTCGTTACCGGTTCAATCAGGGCCTTCCGCGAGATGCTGCTTTTATATCCCACCGACGCCATCTCCAGGACCATCACCCTTTTTCTGGCCGACCGTCATCCCTATTTTTTCGAAACCCTCTTGAACGATGCGGGGGGAGAACTTCCATCCGACATTTCCGTCGAAAAAATGGGGCTCAAAGAAATAGAACAGCTCGATTCGACCCAATGCGCCAAGCACCGCTATCTGGCGGTTAAATTCATTGTCAACCGAGCCGTCACCCATGAACTGGTCCGCCATCGGCCTTGCACCTTTCTTCAAGAAAGCCAGCGGTATTGCCGGTATTCCGATGACAAATTCGGCAACGAGGTCACCTTTATCAAGCCCATGTTTTTCGACGAACAGAGTGCTGAATTTGCAATCTGGAAACAGGCGATGGAGGCGATGGAACAACAATATTTTCGCCTGCTCGAGACCTCAACAGCGCAGGCGGCCCGGACAGTACTGCCCAACTCCTGTAAAACGGAGATCATTGTCTATGCAAACCTGCTTGAATGGCAGCACATCCTACTACTCCGCACATCCAAAGCTGCCGAGCCATCAATGCGCGAGGTCATGATCCCGTTACAGCAGGAACTGCAGAAACGCTACCCGACTATCTTCCCCTGATGGATTTGGTTCCCTGGCTACTCATAGCACTTGGGCTTTCGTGCCGACTTCCGAGAGGCAAACGAATTCCAAATGCGGAATAAGGCTTCGGGCCAGCAAAGAATGATCCCGCAAAAAAGTTTTGTTCTTTTGACCGGTTTCGTCTGTTATAGTACAATCAACGAAAAATAGTCTTCTATCAGAGAATTATCTCAGGCGAATCCAGGCCCCCCACCCATACACGACTATGGCTATAAATCCCGGACAACAACTAGCTGACGCTAATAAAGGCTTGACGAAAAGGACGGTCAAAGACCAGTCTGGTGCCGGCAAGCTGAAGATCGGCGAATTATTGAGCAAGGCCGGGTACATAACCGCAACGCAATTCGAGGAAGCTAAAGCTGTTCAGAAAAAAACCGGTGAACGATTAGGACGCATCCTGCTGGAAACTGGCGCGATTGAGCGGGACACCATCGCCAACTTTCTCAGTAGAATGCACCACTACACCTTGGTTGTGGTCGAACAGGAAGCGCCGAGCCGGGAAGCACTCAATCTTGTCCCCTACGAAACAGCCAAGCGTTTCCTCGCTTTTCCCCTGCGTCTTGCCGGCAATACCCTGCAGATCACCATGGCGGAACCCACCGATTCCCTGGAAGTCGAGCTGCTGCAGGATATTGTCCAAAAGAGCCTCACCGTCTGCGTTTCGACCGCCAAGGATATCATTGAGGCCTATAAAAAATACTACCAAATCAGCGACGAAGAATATCAATCCTTCTTTAAATACGAACCAGACCACGAGGACGACAGTGTCACACAAGTCGAAGACTTCGGCGCTCTAGTTTCCGATGCCGCCGAAGATTTCGAAATTGAAAGTAGTGGTGCCGATGACGGTGCCTTTGAACAGTTTTCCGCCTCGGATGCGCCTATTATCAAACTGGTGAACGGTATCCTGGTCAAGGCTGTACAGGAAGGGGTCAGCGATATCCATATCGAGCCGTTTGAAAAAACCATGCAGGTCCGGTACCGTAAAGATGGCGCGCTGTTCAAATCGATGAACCTGCCCCTGACCATCAAAAACGCCATGGCAGCCCGAATGAAAATTCTGGCGGGCCTCAATATCACCGAACGCCGGGTGCCCCAGGATGGCCGCATCAAAATCCGCCTTGGCCGCAACAGAGCGGTCGATTTTCGTGTCTCCACCCTGCCGCTTCTGCATGGCGAGGGTATTGTTCTGCGTATTCTTGATAAAGATTCCCTCAATGTCGACCTGACCAAACTCGGATTCACCGAGGCAACCTTTACCACGCTGAAACGCTGCCTCAACCGTCCTCAAGGACTCCTGCTGGTTACCGGTCCAACCGGATCGGGAAAAACCGTTACCCTTTACTCTGCCCTGAACTCGCTCAACACCGAGGACATAAAAATCCTCACCGCAGAAGATCCTGTGGAGTTCAACTTCAAGGGCATCAACCAGGTCCATGTCAATGCCGAAGTCGGCATGACCTTCGCCGCAGCCCTGAAAGCCTTTCTTAGGCAAGATCCCGATATCATCATGGTTGGCGAGATCCGCGATATTGAGACCGCCGAGATTGCCATGAAAGCCGCGATGACCGGCCACTTGGTTTTCTCAACCCTGCATACCAATGACTCCCCCGCCACGGTCAGCCGCATGGTGGATATCGGCATCCCTGCCTACATCCTGGCATCCTCGCTGACGATGGTCCTTTCCCAGCGCCTTGCTCGAAAATTGTGCCTCAAATGCAAGACGCCAACGCAATATGACCATCATACCCTGCTCAGCGTTGGTTTCAAAGAGAGCGAGCTTGACGACCTGAATCTGTTCAAGGCAAAAGGTTGCCCGGCGTGCAACGGCCTGGGATACAAGGGTCGGGTCGGTTTTTTTGAACTCATGGAAGTCACCGAAGTGGTGGCCCAGGCGATTCAGGCAGAGGTGTCAGAGGAACAACTCCGCAAAATAGCCACCCAGGAAGGCATGTTCACCCTGCGAGAAGCGGGCCTGCAAAAAGCGAGGGAGGGAGTAACCAGCCTGGAAGAGGTCTTGAAACGCACCGTGGCCCACGAAGAAAGTCTCCCCGCCTATTTGGTCAATCCTGATGTGGAAGAATACGAAGACGGTGACGTTATTCTCCAGGAAGGTAACAAAGACAAAGATTTCTTTAAATTGGTCAGGGGCAAAGTTGCCGTTCTCCGTTCTGGAAAAAAAATAGCAGAAATAACAGAACCGGGGGAATACTTCGGTGAAATGGCCGCTATTATTGAAGAACCGCGTTCAGCATCGATCATTGCCGCAGGTCGCTGCACCGTTAAAAGGTATCCCGGCAACAAGCTTGGAGAACTCATTGAAAAGTACCCTGAAGTCTCCAAATATCTGTTCAGAACCCTGGTGGAACGGCTCCACAAAACCGACCGCATCGTGGTGCAGCTCGCCAGTGCCGCTAAAGCTCGTCCACCCCAGGTTGTCCGCCAAGCATGAACAAAATTTCCGTTTATATTATCGCCTATAACGAAGCCGATAAAATCCGGTCGGCTATCAATTCGGTGCTCTGGGCCGATGAAATTGTCGTCGCTGATTCGCAAAGCCAGGATAATACCGTTGCCATTGCCGAGGAACTCGGAGCACGAGTGGTGCAGATAGCCTTCCGCGGATTTGGCGATCTCCGCAACCAGGCGATGGCTGCCTGTACCCACGACTGGATCTTCTCTCTCGATGCTGACGAGCGCTGCACACCGGAAACACGGGACGAGATGCTCGCCTGCCTCCAGGACCCCAAAGCCGATGCCTACTATATTCCCCGCAGGAATTTTTTTATGGGCCGATGGATGCGGTATTCTGGTTTCTATCCCGATTACCGTCAGCCACAACTCTTTAAGAAGGGGACATTGGTGTTTAAAAACGATCCGGTGCATGAGGAGTTTACGATCGTTTCAGAACGTCCGGTAGCGTACCTGCACCATCCGATATGGCAGTTTCCTTTTAAAGGACTGGAGGAGATCGTACACAAGGCCAATAAATACTCCACCCTCGGAGCTGAAAAATTGGCGCAGAGGGGACGAAAAGGTACGATGTGGACAGCATTGATGCGCGGCCTCTGGTCATTTTTCCACATGTATATCCTCAAACGTGGCATTCTGGACGGTTGGCCGGGGTTTGTCATTGCGCTCGGCAACTTTGAAGGAACCTTCTATAAATACGCCAAGTTGCATGAACTCCAGACCGACTGGCTCCCGCCGCCTTCACCGCCTCTGTATAGTCATGTCGCCAAAGGCGTGCCTCATAATCCTGCCAGTGGGGATCACTCCACCATTACACCATAGGAAGGCCCATAGTTATGCTGGACAATCAGCTCTCTATAATCATCACCACCTACAAGGCTCTAGATTACCTCAAGCTGTGTGTTGATTCTCTGCTGACCAACAATCGATGTCAAAACCAGATTGTCATCTATGCCGATGGCTCCGAGAATGCGACACATGAGTACCTGCAAACATTTGCAAACCATCCCAACGTAAAATTTCGCTATGAGAAGGAAAACGTTGGCATCACCAGGGCATTAAATCGTGCTGCCCTGATGGCCGACAATCCGTACCTTTACTTCGTCAACGATGACATGGTTTTTGCGCCTGGGTTTGACGAAGTACTGTTGCGGCACGCAAGGCCCGATCGAGTCCTGACCGGAGCAATGATTGAACCCGAACGTCCCAACCAGCGCCTCGGTAAAATGCAGATTAAGAGAAACTTTGGGGCAGTGGCCGCTGCATTCGATAGAGCTGCTTTTGATCAGGAAGCACCAACCCTGGGAGAAGACCACCTATTCCCGGGGGTAGCGTATCCGTTTATGATTGCAAAAGATCTGTATTGGCAAGTAGGGGCGATTGACGAACGCTTTTCTGGCCCCTGCCATGACCCGGATTTATTCTTTAGGCTTACCCTCGCGGGCGCCGAAATGTTGCGAGTCCGGAATTCATTGTGCTACCACTTTAGCGGGAGAAGCCTACGGTTCGAAGGCGATCAGGAAGTAGTCTCAGCTAACTGGATCCGAGCCGAAACCAATGCGCAGATTGCGTTTCTGTGGAAATGGGGGGAACGGCCACCGCGGGATCGGTTAGGTGTCGTGCCCAGGCCGGGGGTAACAGAGCAGCCGGATGGCCCTTGGTCACTCTGGAGAAGGTGCTATATTACATTCCATGCTTGGCGTTATCGCACAAAAGCAGATTCGCGGCTGCAGAAACTGAGCAAGATGGGTTTGTTAATCGAGTCACAATAACCCCCTTGGACATCCCTTCACCGCACTGGTCATGACTCCGCAGGTTGGTTGAGGTCAGAGACCTCTTCTTGATCTATGACGTAGTCATCGTCAAATCGCCAATCGAAGAAAAGTCAAAACGTTAAACAATGCGCTATCGCTGAAAGAAGATACACGCACCAATAAGACGCATTGTCGCGCATACCATGCTTTTCAACTCATACGAATTCATCTTTGTTTATCTGCCGGTTGTTTTTTTCGGCTTCTTTCTCATTGCGCCACGCAATTATCGATTGGCCGCCCTCTGGCTGGCTGGCGCGTCAATGTTCTTCTACGGCTGGTGGAACCCTAAATTTGTCAGCCTCCTTTTTGCCTCAATCCTCTTCAATTACAGTGCTGGTTACCTGATTGGCCATGCGCGGCTCGCCAGCCGGTCGAAAAGCATTCTGTTCGGAGCCATTATCGTCAACCTGGCACTCCTTGCCGTCTTCAAGTATTTAAATTTCTTCATCAATGAAATTAACGACATGGGAGGCTCCGTTACCCAGGTCAATATCGTTCTCCCTCTAGGCATATCCTTCTTCACCTTCACTCAGCTGGCCTTTTTGGTAGATGTCTACCGCGGCATCGCTCGTGAGTACAACTTCATCCACTACCTGTTGTTTGTAACGTGGTTCCCGCATTTAATCGCCGGGCCGGTATTGCATCACAAACAGATGATGCCGCAGTTTACTCAATCAGCGACCTACCGGATCAATACCGAATCCATTGCCATTGGCCTTACCCTTTTCTCACTGGGCCTGTTTAAGAAAGTGATACTCGCCGACAACCTCTCCATCTATGCCAACGAAATATTTAATGTGGCCGCTGAGGGGGGCCACCCCTTGCTCATTGAGACATGGATCGGCGCACTCGCCTACACCCTGCAGCTGTATTTTGATTTCTCCGGCTACTCCGACATGGCCATCGGCCTCTCCCGTATTTTTAATATCAAGTTACCTCTCAATTTCGATTCCCCTTATAAGGCCGCCAGTATCATCGACTTCTGGCGTCGCTGGCACATGACCCTCTCTATTTTTCTTCGCGATTACCTCTACATACCTCTGGGGGGCAATCGCAAAGGGCCATGGCGCCGTCACGTAAATATCATGGCCACCATGCTGCTAGGTGGCCTATGGCATGGCGCGGGGTGGAATTTCGTGCTTTGGGGCGGCTTGCACGGTGGCTACTTGCTCATCAATCATGGCTGGCGCAGCCTTGCTAGCCGCAATTTCAGCGTCGCCAAGAACATTTCGCATCATGCGGGGGTGTTGCTGACGTTCATTGCCGTCATAATCGCCTGGGTACCGTTTCGAGCCACCCATTTTGAAGAGACATTACGCATGCTGGAAGGCATGGCTGGAATCAATGGAATACCGTTACCGACTGCCCTTGAGCCCTTTCTCTCACCCTGGCTAGGTCATTCCGCCACGTTTGCCGACCTGCGATGTGGAACTCTCAGTCTGGACAAGGCCCTTCTTTGGATCACCTCAGGGTTACTCATCGTCTGGACGCTACCCAACACTCAACAATGGCTAGTCAACTTCTCTCCTGCTTGGAATAAGGTCGTTAGTTCATCGTCTCGACTTGCATGGCGCCCCAACCGATCATTCGCGGTCATAATGGGCCTGCTTTTTGCCGTATCAGTGCTAGCATTTAAGAAAAACAGTCCTTTTCTTTATTTTCAATTCTAGCAATGCCGTTCATTAAATATTTCATGCTGACCGGCGTGCTACCGGTTTTCTTGTTATTTTTTATCGGTCTTTATATTCAGCCTGTATCCGGTGATCTCACCAGACTGGGAAACCTGTCAGAACGCGATTTTGGCTGGAATGCAATGCAGCACCAACTCACGATCAAAGAAAGTCTTCAGACCCGACAACCAAAGGTAGTGGTCATCGGAGATTCATTTTCGGTTAGAAATATTTGGCAGTCTATTGCCGCAGACGATGCCTCGCTCACGTTCATGACATTTGACTGGGGAGTTTTTTCTAATAATACAGATTGCCTCGAACAATGGCTATCGGCTTTAAAGGATGCCTATCCAAACTGTAAGTTTGTCGTTATTGAAACAATTGAAAGAGATTTTTTAGGGCGGTTCAATTCAAAGGATAAGACCTGCGATACCAAAAGCAAAAGACCTGTTATAGTACAACAGGGGCACACCGATTCAGTACGTAGTTTTGACATGAGGGATGCAATGCCTGACCCGATATATGCCGTGAAAAGCATATACAACAGCTTGCATGCATTTAAAAAAATCGAGAAAAAAAAGGACGTTTTCGTTGCGCCTCTGACCAGAACAGGGCTTTTCTCAAATAAACGATCTGATCTGATCCTCTATTACGAAAACGATACCTTGAAAAAAGATTGGGAAAAAGAGGAGGTGCGAGAGGCAGTGTCTAAAGCGGGGCGCATGCAGCATCTAGCGGCGGACAAGGGCATGACGTTAATCATTGCAGTCGTTCCCGACAAGTCGACAACCTATGCCAGCTATTTCAAATACCCTCAGTTTGCGGCTCCACCTCCCGATATATGGGCCGAACTTAACAGTCAGCGGGTAAACCAAGTCGATTTGCGACAGGTCCTGCTGCAAGCGGTCGACTCTAATCAAGACCTCTACCTGCCGAATGACACCCATCTTGGCAGCGCAGGATACGTTCTGGTGGCAAAGGCAATCTCAGATCGCCTCAAAGTATTCGATCCATGACTTTGAGGTATTGCCTGACATTACAAGTGTGTTAGCCGAACGACACTGAATTCCATCCACAATCGGCATGTTTCACTTCTCAAGAGGATTACTATGAGTTTTTTTAAGCACGACCGAGCTTTGGTTGAAAGCGAACAGATTGGAACCGGTACTCGCATCTGGGCCTTAACGCATATTCTTGCCGGGGCGAGTGTCGGTAAGGATTGCAATATTTGTGATCATGTTTTCATCGAAAACGATGTGGTTATTGGCGACAGTGTCACCGTCAAATGTGGTGTACAACTCTGGGATGGCCTGAGGATTGAGGACAGGGTGTTTATCGGCCCGAATGCTACGTTCACGAATGATAGGTTCCCGCGTAGCAAACAATATCTCAAAGAATATCCCCAGACACTTCTTCGAGAAGGCGCATCAATTGGTGCGAACGCAACTATCCTCGCCGGAGTGACCATTGGCAGACATGCAATGGTGGGCGCCGGTGCCGTAGTCACTAAAGATGTCCCCCCGAACGCCATTGTGATTGGCAATCCTGCCCGAATTACCGGATACGTTTCATCAGTACAACGCACAACTGGCGCAGAAACTCAGGAAAGAGCAGGGCTGACCAATGAACCAAGCAAAGTTGCAGGTGTTCAACTGGTGGAGTTGCCTTTCATTCCAGATCTTCGCGGCTCTCTATCCTTTGCGGAGGTAGGACAAAAATTGCCTTTTGCGCCGAAGCGATATTTTATCGTCTTCGATGTGAAGAGTAAGGAAGTTCGAGGCGAGCATGCTCATCGACGGCTAGCTCAATTTCTCGTTTGCGTAAAGGGAAGTTGTTCGGTGGTTGTGGACGATGGTAAAAACAGGGAAGAATATCAGCTTGATCAACCGAATTTAGGCATTTACTTACCGCCGATGATCTGGGGGATTCAGTACAAATATAGTCTTGATGCGGTCCTCTTGGTACTCGCTTCTGATATTTACGATCCCGAGGATTACGTTCGTGATTATGATGAATTCCTTTCCTTGGTGGGCAAACAATGATCATACCATTTCTCGATCTTAAAACGCCCTATCTTGAACTCAAAGATGAACTTGATGCAGCCTATCATCGCGTCATGGAGTCCGGTTGGTACATCCTCGGTAAAGAAGTCGAGGCTTTTGAAGCGGAATTTGCCGCCTACTGCGAAACGGCATATTGCATCGGGGTTGCCAACGGTCTCGACGCCCTTCGTCTCATTATTCAGGCCTATGGAATCGGACCGGGGGATGAGGTTATTGTCCCCGCCAACACCTACATCGCCACCTGGCTGGCAGTGACCCATACTGGCGCCAAGCCCATCCCTGTCGAGCCTGTCGAAATTACTTACAATATTGACCCAAAGCGGATTGAATCGGCGATCACGGTTAAGACAAAAGCGATCATGGTCGTACATCTCTATGGACAGCCCGCCGATATGGACCCAATCAACACCTTGGCGGATAAATACGGACTCAAGGTCATTGAGGATTGTGCGCAAGCGCATGGAGCAAGGTACAAGGGACGTCGAGCAGGAGGACTCTCTGATGCTGCCGGGTTTAGCTTCTATCCCGGCAAGAACCTCGGTGCATTTGGCGATGGCGGTGCTGTGACGACGGACGACCCTGCGTTGGCTGAGCGCATCCGGGTCTTGCGCAATTACGGTTCCGAGATCAAGTATCACAATGAGATTGTCGGCTTCAATTCCCGGCTTGATGAACTCCAAGCTGCGTTTCTTCGGGTAAAGTTGACCAAAATCGATGAATGGAATAAACGGCGCAGTCAGGTCGCCAATCATTATCTCCAAACACTGAGCGAACACAAGCGGTTAACCCTCCCGTTTGTCCCCGACTGGGTCGAACCGGTCTGGCATCTCTTCATCATTCGCCATGAACAACGTGATGTCCTCCAAAAAGCTCTCGCCTTAGCAGGGATTGGTACGATGATTCACTATCCGATTCCACCACACCGTCAACCAGCCTATGCCGATCTTCATTTGCACGCAGGCGATTTCCCGATCTCCGAGCGGTTGGCAAAAGAGGTACTTAGTTTGCCGATAAGCCCACATTTGCCTAAGATTGATTTACAAACGGTGATTTCTGAGGTGTCTCGTGCTGCTGGCCAAAATTAAATCATGCTTGCTTGGCAGTTTTTTGCGCCTTTTTCAAATACCGAGGATACTCCTGTTTCGGATCCTTTCTAACTGCAAGGTCTTCGGGCGACCGTATCTGATGCAACCCGTACAGTTGATCGGCAAAGGAGAAATTCATCTGGATGGTCGTGTGACCATAGGAGTTTTCCCTTCACCGTATTTTCTTAACGGATATGGGTATATCGAGGCAAGAAACCCTGGAGCGAGGGTAACAATCGGTACCGGCACATGGATAAATAACAATTTTGTTGCAATCAGTGAGCATACAAGCATCACTATAGGCAAAAATGTCATTATCGGTACTTCTGTGGAAATTTACGACAGTAATTTTCACGGGTTGGAAGCAAATCGAAGACACATCAGTTGCCCCGAGGAAGCAGCCGAAGTGTTTATTGAAGACAATGTATTTATAGGATCAAATGTAACCATACTCAAAGGAGTTACTATCGGCCAAGATTCGGTCATTGCGAATGGCTCGCTTGTCACCAAGAGTATTCCGTCAGGTGTTGTTGCCGGTGGAAGTCCGGCCACAGTTCTCAAACAATTAAGTGGCAATGCCTAAAACTCAGCCCCCCCACAACGGTTCGGTGTTATTATTCAATTTGAGCGCCTCTTATTTCCCGCGCAATCGGCTCTTGACGGTGACAAATGCCTGAATAATATCTGAAAATATTGCGTACATACCGAATCTAAACCGCTTTGCAAAACTGATATTTTGCGTCTTCAAGAAAAGTGAGAGTTTTTCTACCGTATCAGCAGAAGTAAGAATCTGGTAACCATAAGAACTCGTTTGTTGTACCTGCTGTATGTGGGGGAGGACCTTTGCAAAAAATCCCATTATTTTTGCATCCCCCAACATCTGATCGGCCTCAATCAAGCTGCGTTGACACGACTTCGCCAATTCTTGGTATTTGTATGTTTTTTCCCCGTGTTCTTGTTTTTGAGATATACCACCACGACGATGCAGCACCAAGGGTTTGTCCAGCCGTACAGCACCGCTCATTAATAACGCCCTGAAAACAAGGCATTGATCCTCGCCTGACAACTTCGGGTTCAATGGATTGGCGAGCAGTAAGCTCCGAGTCATCATGTGACTGGCCCCATAAAATATGGGACGCTTATTAAACCATTTATCAATATTCCATTCTTCTAGCTTATCGATCTTTTTAATGTCAAGAATGGAGCCATCTTCTAACATGTCATAGACATCGGTACCTATCAAGTCACAAGAACGCTTCTGGTCTAAATAAAATTTTACACATTCACTGCATCTATTGTGCAGTGAGATATCATCTCCTGCGGCCGTAAAAATCAGCGCTCCAGTCGAACATTTAAAGGCCTCATTCAAATTCCCAATTATCCCGAGATTTTCAAAATTTTTATTCAGAATAATTTTTTTATTTCCTGTATATGACTGTATTGTTTTTGTTACCACTTCCCAAGTAGCATCTGTCGAACAGTCATCACTAATAACAATTTCAAGCTCTTCGTAATCTTGATTAAGTACACTTACCAAGGCATCATAAACATATTGCTCCTGATTGTATGTCAGAAGGATCAGTGAAGCAGTCATTTTCATTTCTTAGTCCTTCAACAGACCCTTAGGGGGAGTGATAAGCTCTGTTTCGCCAAGATACTGATCGATCCCCCTTTCGCACCACTGGAGTTGCTTCTCAATGGTTTTTTTGAGAATACCGTCATTGACTGTCAACCTGTTCCGCGCATTCACGGGGTGCCAGAGGTGATACCCTAAGGCGTGAAATTTCACGTTTTGCCTCTTTATCCCATAATTCATAAGGCGAGCCGCGAACTCGGAATCCTCCCTGCCCCACCCTACGAAATCCTCATTGAATCCGTTAACATTGATCGCATCCTGTTTCCAAAAAGCACAATTGCACGTTTTGATGCCACGCAATCCCGCACTTTTAAAAGAAAACAACCGCGCCAGCAATACCGACCGCAAACAATTTTTCTTATTTTCGACCCCTCTAGCAAAAAAAGGTAGCCGCAGATGACCGCTTTTCAGGGCTGTAGCAGACAATTCCTGGCCGAGCAGCACTCGAACCCCTTGGACAAAATGACCGGGATGGGCGCAGGCGCGGTGATCCGCAATAAAGTGGGGCTCCAACACAATATCGCCGTCAATTAAAATAATGTAGTCGCCCTTGGTTTTGGCGATAGCCTTGTTTCTGCTACTGGCCAAACGGAAGCCCTTGTCTCCCTGCCAGGAATGGACCACGGGGATGGATGAAGTCTCGCCGATTCGCCGCACCAAATCTGCCGTATCGGATTGCGAACCATCATCCGCCACTATGATTTCCATGGGCAGGAGGGTCTGGGCCAACGCACTCTGCAACGAAAGTTGCAGGGCCTCTTTCCAGTTATAGGTGGTGATGATCAGACTGATGTGCATGGCCTCTCTTTACCTGAATCAGCGCCCTATAAACGCCATAACTTTTTCATAAACCATTGCAACGGTGATACCTTGCATGCAACTCAAGTGATCACAAAATCTTTTCCGGCAACAGAGACAGTTAAGCCCTTCCGCCCGGATTACAGACTTGTTAACCCGATAGGGGCCGACTCGCTCGGGATGGGTCGGCCCAAATAGGGCAACCACCGGCGTTCCGACCATAGCCGCCATGTGCATGGGCCCGGTATCCAGGCCAACATAGACCGAAGCCCTTTTCATCAACGCCACCGATTCGGTCAGGCTCAAACAGCCAGCGGCAATCACCGCTGGTCTGTGCATTTGTTCCGCGATCCCGTCGATGTAGGCAAGATCGCTGCCACTGCCGCCGAACACGGTCCGGACCCCAGCAGCCTGTAGTTGATCGCACAGTTCGCTCCATCTCGATGATAGCCAGAATTTCGACTGCCATCGAGCGGTGGGGTTGACATAAACAAATCGATCGTCTTTGCCGATCCCTACACCGGCTAAAAAATTATCGACCCGATGTTCGTCCGCTTGACTCGAACAAAGATAGAAATCAGCCGAACGGGCCTCGCATCCCAGGAACGTGCAAAACAGCAGATTCTTATCAACCGCATGCACCGTATCATGAGCAATTTTAATCAGGTGCTGCTGAAAAAGGGTGTTCAGCTCTCGAGCATCGCCAAATCCTACCCGTACACCTCCTGGATTCATAAGGGTGAAAAGGCCGCTGCGGAAGGAGGCATGGAGATCGAGAACCAAATCATAGGGATGGGCATGAAATGCGGTTCGTAAGGTACGCAGGACATCCAGGGTTGCTGCAAAAGCTCGGCAATAGGCGAAACGTCCTGAATCCGGGTCGCTCGTCGAGGGGATATGGATGGGGTAAACAACGTCCACAGAGGGGTCGTGAGCGACCAAGGGAGAGAATCCTTGTTCGACAATCCAACCAATATGGCAGGAGGGAAAACAGCGTTTGAGGGCATGGATGACTGGAAGAGCGTGGATGATGTCACCAAGGGAACTCTGTTTAATGACCAAAATTCGCTTGTCGTTCAGATCCATGAGAAGTCGCCCGGTTGCTGCTGACCGGCCAGAATCTGTTACACCGACCTCAACCATCTTCGCCACAAAAACCATGATTACTTTGCATCAGCTCCTTACCATGCCGGCCTCAACAAGACTCGCCACGCAGAACCGTGGCTGTTTCCTGTGGACCAAGCGCAACAAGAGCCTGCCAATCGGTCGTATTTTTAGAGAGAACCGCACTGAACAGAGAAAAAAGAAAACCGGAGCTATAAGTATTCAGGTACGAGTCGGTCATCATAATCACCATAAAAAAAAGGGGAAAGGCCAGACGAATCCGCTGCCAACCGTCCCTTGTCTGCCAAGCCTGATACAACTGGACCCCAAATAGACCGAGCAGGCTGAGCAGACCAAACAACCCAAGCTGCACGGTTATAAAAACATACTGATTATGCGGGTTGTCGGTCGAGGGTATATGAGGCGACGCCTGGAGGTTGATGCGGGAATAAGCCGAGTTGAAATTACCTGTTCCGACCCCGAACCAGGGTGAGTGCCTGATGATCTCCCAAGAATTCTTCCAAAAAAGCAATCGTATACCAACGGGGGTGTCAGGGTTCTTTTCAAAGGTCATTATTTGCTGTTGCACCAGGTCCACCCTACCCTGGAATACAGGACTCAACCGGTAGGCGGTAGTAAAGACGAGCGGCAGCAGAATAAGGGTCAGCAAGGCGGCCCTGAGTACGTTTCTGCGAAAGTACTGCAATAGCAGCAAAGCCATAAGCATGAAAAATACCAGGTGGCCAGCACGCCCTATCGTAATGAATATATTGAAAATCATCAACACCGCGAGTGCCAGAATCGCCCAACGCTGAGCCCCTTTTATCCCTCCCCAGAGCAACTGATGGAGAAGAAGGTAGGAGGCAAGAGCCAGCATTGGAGTAAAGACGATATGATTGCCGATGATGGATAATTGACCCAGAAAGGCAAGCCCCACGTAATGGAGCAGATCGAACCTGGCGCAATCGATCAGCAACATGGTGACCGTAACTCCGGCGATAAAGGCCGCAACATACCGCCAGCGCTGCTCCCAACAGATAGTTGTCAGAAAAATAGGCAACAGCAGGATATGCCACCGTTTCCTGATAGCCTCCAAACCTTCAGGAAGAGAGTCGGTCCAGCATAATCCAATCAGCATAACACCAAAAAAAACAAAAACGGCTATACAGATTGGGCTAGCAATGATTTCGTTCCATTTTTCGCGAAATCCGCCCTCAAGCAACCAACAGACCATAATAAGAATGGCAGTCACCGTGATGGCCGAGGTCGAAAGGGGCAGGCTGAAGGCGAGCAGAATCAGCAGCCAGGAGTTGATCCTGCCCATCTGTTGTTGAAACGCTTTCATCGGAACCCCGTCATTGACGCATCAGTGAACGGCATTGTACAGGGAACTGTATTCCCCTTCGAGAGCAAGCAGTTGGGCATGAGTCCCTTCCTCAACCAGTTGCCCATCCTTAAGAACAATGATCCGATCCGCATTTTTAATCGTAGACAGCCGATGGGCGATAACGATAGTGGTTCGATTCTGCATCAGATTTTCCAGAGCCCGCTGCACTTCACGTTCCGATTCGGTATCCAAAGAAGAGGTCGCCTCGTCGAGAATAAGGATCGGCGCGTCCTTCAGCAGAGCCCTGGCAATGGATATCCGCTGCTGCTGCCCGCCGGAAAGCCGGGCTCCGGATTCGCCGATGACGGTATCAAACCCCTGGGGAAGTTCCATGATGAAATCCAGGGCAAAGGCTGCCCGGGCAGCTTCGATGATTTCCTGTTCCGGGCAATCGTTGCGGCCATAGGCAATATTATTGCGAACCGTATCGTTGAATAGAATGGTTTGCTGGGTAACCAACGCCAACTGCCTTCGGAGCGAAGGCAAGGTAAAACGGCGGACGTCAACATCGTCAATGAGCAACGAGCCTTGGCTGATCTCGTAAAAACGGGGAATCAGGTTGGCGAGGGTCGTCTTGCCGCTGCCGCTCGGCCCTACCACGGCCAGGACCTCGCCCCGGTTCACTCGCAGGTTGAGATGTTTGATCACCGGTGGATTATCTTCATAACTGAAGCTGACATCCGAAAGCACGATGCTGCGGTTGAACGGAGGCATCTCGATGGCATCCGGTGCCTCCCGGATATCAGGACGAATATCAAGCAGTGCGAAGATCCTGGTTGCCGACGCCAGTCCACTCTGCAGAGTGGAATTAATCTGACTGACACCCTTAACTGGTTCATAAAGCATGATGAGCGCGGTGAGAAAGGACATGAATGTGCCTGGAGTGGAATGCCCCTGCAAAACCTGGACGCCACCGAACCAGATGATCAGGGCCATGCCGATACCGCCGAGGAATTCCATCAGGGGGTGGGAGAGACAGCGGTATTTGGTCTCCGCCATGAGAATATCCATGAGGCGTTGCATCTTTCCGGCAAAACGCTGCTTTTCAAATCCTTCCATGCAGAAGGCCTTAACAATCCGTACCCCGGCGATGGTTTCATGCAAGTGACTGGTAGCCTCGCCAAGCTTCGTCTGGTAGTTGGTGCTGATTCTCCTGAATTTCTTACCGAAAACAATGATGGGCACAGCGGCCATGGGTAAAAAAACCAACGAAACCGTGGCTAGCCGCCAATCCATGTAAAAGATGACCCCTAGGAGGCCGAGCACGGAAAAAAAATCCCGGAGAAGGTGAATGAGGGCGTGCGACACCGATCCTTGCAGCATACTGACATCATTGATTATCCTCGATATCAGCTCACCCGTGGGTGTCTTGTGAAAAAAACTCAACGACAGGTCATTGAGATGGGCATATACTTGGTTGCGGAGATCCCGGATAACACTCTGCCCCGTCTTCTCCAGAAGGTAGGAATACGTGAAATAAAAGATACCTTTAACAAAAAATACCAGCAACAGTCCCAGCGGTAGCAGATTGAGCAACCTTCCGTCATGTTTATAAAAAATTTCATCCAACAACGGTTTTACCATATAGGCCTGGAGGGCGTTGAACCCACCGACGACGATCATTGCCGCCATAGCAATCAGCAACTTGGAGGCATATGGCTTGAGAACAACTACAACCTTTTTATATATTTCGTTATTATTCATGCAAAAAGAGAAAATATAAATTTTTTATTCAAAAGCTGTCAGGAAGATTTGATCGGCCCAGGTGCCTGAAGCGGAAAAAAGCCGATCTCCTTGCCATACAGCTATACGGTCTTGCGCACTAGTTTGAAAAACCCACGCTCTACTGAAATCACGGGAAGGAAATACTTCCAATACCGCTGCCGAAGAAAAGAACCAATCAGATTAACCATTGGGGTGACAACTTCGCTCTCTCCCCAGCCCGGTCTCCATTTTCTCGACTTCTTCTTTCTGCCGTGAATGCTGACCGTTGGAGTCCCCAGGCAGGAAGCGAGATGGGCACCACCTGAATCATTACCAATGAAATAGCCGGATTCGTAAATAAATCCAGCGCAATCGGCAATATCGGCGAACCCCTGTAAGGGAAAGTCATCGTTGATGATCGGTTGCCATAGAACCAATTCCTTTGCGCTCATGATAAAAAATATATCGAACCCGGCCACAGCCAGCCGACGGGCAAGTTGGAGGAATCGCTCTGGGAGCCAATTTTTATGAACCTCTGCACTGGTCGGATGGATGCACACTCGGTTTGAAAATCGACGTCGTACAAATCCATCGGGGGCAACGATGCCATTGTCGGCAGTAGGGTTGTCAGTTGCAAAAAACCGACAGCTGATAGCCATCAAATTTTCAACCATGGTACGATCATTATGACACATCTGTTCGTAAGACACCCAGCGGTCAAGAGTCTGCTGACTCAATGGTAGCGCGGGCAAGTGCGTCGATATAATCCGGTCGTATCCGGCTAGCTCGGCCTCCATCAGCTCGGAAGCAAGCAACGGCACTATACGGTGATGGGGAAACCAGGCCGCCAGAGGAATGAGTACATTACTGTATATAGTCGTTTGGTACCCGCAACGAAGGGCGTTTTGGGCAAAAACCATTTCTATCAGGCTATCTCCCAGGCCGACGCCGCCCAAAACTGCCACCGAACCACCGGTCATCGGTTCACGATCCATATCGTACTGCGACCATATCCTGCGATAATATATCTAATCGGAACACACCCGGTTCCTTATCCGCCTTGCTCACCGACCACGCCCTCCCCGTAATACCAGGAACAAAACTCGACAGTTACCCCAACAAAAACCCTTACCAGAGCCGTCTTTCAGCGCCATCATTACCCTATTTCACGAAAGGATACCAGCATAGTTGCCGGAAAAAACGGTGGGAAGATCGCCCCGTCCGCTGAGCAGAGCCGTCACCTCGGCGCATTCTTTTTTCAGTTGCCCCTGGCTGACATCAACAACAAAATAATCAAGACCGACCTTCGTGAGTTCACCCGCAAACTGGAGCAGTGAAAATGCCGCATGGGGGCGGACATACAAAACATCGTCACCACGATCCAGATAAAATCGTTCACCGCGCGAACTGACCAGGCTCCGCTGTCCCTGAAAATGCGGGGCATCCAGCCGGGCGGTAAAAAGCGGGGGGCGGCCATAGAGCTGGAGCCCCACTTGCATTCGCTCACGTTCGCCCCGTGCTCGCACGAAACTGGAAAAATGCGTCAAAGCGGCGGCTAGGGTCTGCTGGTCGATTTCCAGAGAAAACTGCATACCGGCCATCCCCTGTGCAGCCCAGGCCTGCAAGGACGGACTGTTTAACACATTACAGGTGGAATCACCATAGAGCTTGACCCTATCCGTGGAGGGCAAGCGTCCATCGGTCGTAAACAGCGCAGTCTGGGCAAGATGACTGATTTGAAACTGGTTTGCCCCCTGTTGCTGCAGCTGCTGGGTCGCCTCTTGATACCACGCAAGCTGCTCTTCGCTGATTATTGGCGGCAAGGCCCATATCAGGGGCGTCTGCCGGGTGTTTTTTCTTGGCCGAGACTGGAGATACTGCGCCATATTTGGCTTGTTGAGATCAATCAATATCTTGGCGACCTTAAAAGGATAGCGCTGCCCGAGTGCCTCCAGAGAATGAACCCGGATCCACCACTCTGGTGACGACGACTCACTGGGGCGGGATCTGCCTTTTTTTTGCGGCCCGGAAAGCTGTCCCCCGGTAACAGCATTGGCCCTCTCCACCGGCAGGGAAAGAGCTGTCATCATCTTGTCCACGATCGACGGATCCAGTGGTGGAAGCGGCGACGTAGCGGCACTCCGCAGCAGTGTTGATTTCTGTTTTTCGAAACGACCGCTGACATCGACCCGAAAGAGCACGCCATGAAAGGATTTACGCAGGCTTCCTGGCTCGATGCCGGTGAGGGCAATGGCCACCGTTTGTCCCGGCCGCCCCTGTTCAATCTTCCGCCCGTTTGCCTCCATAGATCGCAGCGTAAAACTCTTGCGATCACCGGTTCGCTCGTCATACAAGCGGAGCCGATCACCAACGTTCAACGCGACCTGCAGCATCACCTGAAGGTTTGCTGGTGCTGCCGGCCATTTGCCTTTCGGTTCCTCAACCCGGATAACCTTACCGATCACCTCACCGGTACTGCCCGAGAGCCGGGGAACAATCAGTTCGCCCTCCCGGCCGGTGATGAAAAACCCGGAGGAGCGTTTCCGCCCCATGGCGTCTTCAAGACACCGACGAGCGGCCTCAAGCATCCCCTGCCGCTGCTCCGGCCTGGCATCGAGGGCGTCGAGGGCCAGACGGTAGGCGCGCACGGTGTTGCGGACATATTCCACTGATTTGAGCCGTCCTTCTATTTTCAGACAGACGACCCCGGCTGTCCTTGCCGCAGCGAGATGGTCGATGCCGCTGAGATCGTTCATGGAGAACAGATAGCCGCCCCCTTTCCCGAAATTTGCAGTGACCTTTCGCTTCCCGGAAGGCAGCCAGTCATAGCGGCGACGGCAGGGCTGCACGCATTGCCCCCTGAGACTCGACTTGCCGCCATGGAGGCTGGAAAACCGACACAGCCCGGAGTAACTGAAGCACATGGCGCCGTGGATGAAAATCTCAAGGGCAGCTTCACTGCGCCGATTGATGGTCCCTATCTCCTCAAGACTGAGTTCGCGGGCCAGAACAATCCGCTGAAACCCCATCGTTTTCAGATAGTTGACGGCCTTTGAATTATTAACCGTCATCAGGGTGGAAGCGTGGACCGTGAAATCCGGAAAAAAACGCCGGACCAAATACAAAATTCCCAAATCCTGAATAATTAAGGCATCCGGTCCGATTTTTGACAACGTGGCTAGTGTTTCCAGGGCCAGGCGGACTTCGCTCTCCTTCATCAAACTATTCATGGCCACGTAGAGCTTTTTCCCCTTACCGTGGGCGAACCTGACCATGGCCGCAATCTCGCCAAAGGAGAAATCCCTGGCCAATGCCCGGGCATTCAGACCAGGAGCGCCGATATACACCGCATCGGCTCCCTCCTGCAGGGCGACCTCAAAGGCCGGCAGGGTCCCGGCCGGGGCAAGCAATTCCATTCTCAAAGGGTGAGCAGGTAACGGTGCGGTGGTTGTCATACGCTGTGATCCGGGATGTCTGCGTCGATGCCATTGCCCCGGCAAAAGGCCATAGCGAAAGCGAAGACATGGGGGCTCAACTTGAGCTTATTCAGTAGGTGAACAAAGGACCAGAGGGTAGTCAAGGGGCGGGAGCGGCAGAATGAAGTAGAAATTATTGCCCTCGGGAGTTGGCTCATAGCCAACTCGACCGCCATGCATCTCAACGACATGACGGATAAACGACAGCCCGTGGCCGGTTCCGGGGACTTCCAGACTTTCGTTGCCGCGGATCCCTTCCAGAAACAATGTATTTCCTTGCTCTGCCGACATATTCGGGCCAGTTGTAAAAACATTGAATTTTATCCCTTTCTGGCCTGGTCTCGGAGAATCTTCTACTATCTCACGGCCATAAGCCATCGCCTTCCGCGGGCGCCCCGAATGATCAATAATCTCCTTGGTGTACTTAGCGGCGTTGGAAAAAAGATTGGCATAAACTTGAGCCAACAACCCAATATCCACCAGGATTGAGAACTCCTCCTCATGCATATTCTGCGGTCTGTCCACACTGACCTTGGCAGCCCGCAATCGGCTGGCATAGTGTTCCAACTGCGGAATGATGACCTCTTTTTCAACAAAACAACGTTTGGGATGTAGCACCAGATGGCCCCGTTCAAAATGCTCACGGCGGAAGAGGCTTTCAATAAAAAGACTCATGTTAGCGTGGTGTTTGACAATCTCCTGATGATATATGAGCAGATCATCCTGCAGTACCTTCAATTTATCGCTGCACTGCGCACACTGGGTCGACGGCTGTTCCTGACCGAACGTCCCGCTGATTTCCCGGCGCAGATCGTCAATAGCCCCAATTTTCTTTTTCAATTGATTGAACAGGTGCTTAAAATACATATTAGGCACAATGACATTGTGCTCGATATCGATCACCAGGGTATTGATGAACTTCAATCGTTCAATGTTCTGACGGACGATCAACCGGTTATCAAGATTATAGCCAATCCGGTTGGCGTATTTGATAAAGAAAAATTTATCGGTTTCGGAGAGCCCTTCTCGCCGCCGTACTTCATACAAACCCAAAGTGCGCCCACCTCCACACAAACCTCGCAGGTCATTCCACAACTTTGCCTGCCGCTGTTCCTGATCACGGCCACCATTTTCGTTCTGATGAAAGGGCTGCTTACTGAAAATAGGCACCATGTACGACCCCGCCAATTCACACGGTACATCGTGCATCTGGATCGGATAACGGGCTGGTTCCGGCTCGGTCAGCACCCCCCGCTCACTGGAACATACCAGGTGTAATCCTTTGTCCGCTCCCTGACAGAGATAGAGTGCACTGGAAACCCCGACCAGTGCCAACGGGACGGAAACACAGATTCGGTAAAAATCATCGAGCGAATCGTATTCCTGGGCCAGATCGAAAAAAGCCTTGAGAAAATCGTTACGGCCCTGGGAAAAGTTATATTTTTCATAACTTTCCGCCTTCTCGCGGATGCGACGGCAGACAGCTTCCAGGTCCGCGGGAATAGGTGGAGTGGCCGATTGTTCAGTCATAGGACAAACCGAAGCCGTGGTCTTTCATTTAAATTGGAGGTTCCAGGGGCAAACGCGCCTGCAATCCCGGCATCATCGTTTGGAGAGAACTACCGCATCACGATGCTCTTTTTCATTCAAAAGCACATCAACCCGTTCCTTAGGTGTCACGCCAACAACCATGCCGACATAATCGGGTTGAATCGGCAACTCCCTGCCCCCACGATCAATCAGTACCGCCAATTGAATCGACAGAGGACGGCCGTAATCCATGATGGCATCCATTGCAGCACGGGTGGTTCTCCCGGTAAAGATGACATCATCCACCAGAACGACCAGCTTATTTTCCAACAAGAAGCCAATATCGGATTTTTTCACGACCGGATTTTGGGAAATGAGACTCCAGTCATCCCGATACAGGGTAATGTCCAGGTTGCCCGAAGGCAGAATGACCTTTTCCCGTTCCTCGATCTTTTGTTTGATCCGCTGCGCCAGAAACACGCCACCAGTATGGATGCCAATGATCGAGAGATTGGCCACGCCATGATTCCGTTCAACAATCTCCAGGCTGATGCGGTCGAGACTGCGGTCGATATCCCTGTCGATCATAATGGTTCGAGCTGTCATAGGTTCACACCCTGTTCCAGAAATATTCGATTCCTTTTGTATCCACCAGATTGATCGCCTCCGGAAAGGCCTCACATTCCACCGCAAAAACCTTGGCAGCAATCTCGTCCGGGGTATCGCTGTCTTCTATCGCTACACACCGTTGCAACACGATCGGCCCCGCGTCGTAGGCCTCATTGGCAAAATGGACCGTGCAGCCACTCACCGTACACCCGCGGGCCTTCACCGCCTCATGCACATGATGCCCATAGAAACCGGCACCGCAGAAGGAGGGAATGAGCGCAGGATGGATATTGAGCACCGCCTGACGCAAGGTCTCGGGCGGGGTATACAACTTCAGATAACCGGCCAGGGCGATGAGATCGACATCATAATCGGCCAGTATCCGGTTGATTTCCCCATTATTCGCTGCGTAAAAGGCCGGATATCCATACCGCTGGGCCTTTGCAAGCCCTAAGGCCTGGGGTACATTGGCAATCACCACCTGGATTTCAGCCCGCAGGTCGCCTGTCTCGATCCGCGCATGAAAATTATCAAGCGTCCTGCCGCTGCCAGAAAGCAGCACCGCCAGTTTACGCATGATCGCCAACCCCTGAAAAATAAGGGTCGATCGCCGGATCAACGGTACGCAGCCACTGAGCGATGGCGGTATCGTAGGTGGAGGTCAGTTCAAAGACCTTGCGAGCGAGCTGAAAACGGGTAACAAGCGTGGTGTTGCCGTGAGCTCGCAACTCAGCAAGCACCTGCGGGTAATCAGCCGGATCGATGATCACGGTGACATCATGAAAATTTTTAGCGGCAGCCCGCAGCAGCGTCGGCCCGCCGATATCTATATTTTCTATGGCATCAACAAGGGTGCACCCGGGAACCGCCACGGTCTTGGCAAAGGCATAGAGGTTGACCGCAAGAATATCAATGGGTTTGATGCCTTGATCACGGCACTGCTGCTGGTGATCCGCATTATCGCGCTGGTTGAGGATACCGCCGTGGACCAGCGGATGCAGGGTTTTCACCCTGCCGTCGAGCATTTCAGGAAATCCGGTAAAATCGGAGACATCCGTCACTATTATCCCGCTCCCCCGCAATTTCAGGGCTGTGCCGCCGGTGGAGAGGATCTCTATCCCCATGGCGGCAAGCGCCCCGGCAAAATCCTCACACCCTGATTTATCGGTCAGGCTGATCAGCGCCCGCTCCACTCTTCTCATGCTCTCTCCTACTCTTTTTTCAAAAATTGGCGAATTTTCCGCCGTTCATGTTTATCCGGCCGGTGCTCAGGGCGACTCGCCTGCAGGTTCATCGCCTTCCGCTGAGCCTGCACCTGCTCTCGTTTGCTCACCGATTCTTCTGTTTCCTGGTAGAGCGTACGAGCGGTCGCCGCCGGTCCACGCTGCTCGCTCAAAACTAGAACACTGACCGTGTATTCAATAAATCCTTGCCGAATCACCAGCAGATCACCTGCCTGCAGGGTTCTGGCCGGTTTGATTTTGTGACCGTTGAGCGCGACATGACCGCCGCCCACAGCCTTGGCCGCCAACGACCGGGTCTTAAAAAACCGGGCTGCCCAAAGCCATTTATCGATTCGCACATTGTCCATGTTCAAAATATTCCGCATCTTTTATCCGGTCAAAATACCACATTTCTCCGGATCGATCAAACAAAGATGACGCGCCACCTTCTGCCCCCCTGAGACGCAGGGCTAACCGGTTCATCCTGCCCTGGGTGCCGAAGGAAGTTGCCGATGCCAAAAAAATCGGGTAAGGGGGCGGTATCGTTTCTTTGCGGATAGTGAAATCATGTCCTTACAGGCCGTTGGCATCAACAATTTCACCTGCCCCGTACGCATTCTTGAAAAAGGCGGCGGAGTGCAGCAAACCGTGGCCACAGTCAACCTGCTGGCCCACATGCCACAGGACCGACTGGAATCCTGCGTGAACGTAATGACCGCCCTGTTGGCGGAGTATCTGCCGGATATCCACGCCGGCCTCTTCCCCACCCTGCTGATAGGGGTTCGCGAACAGTTGCAGGCCAGCGAAGCCCGTCTGGAAATGACCTTCCCCTATTTCATCGCTAAAAAGGCACCGGTCTCCGGCACGGTCAGCCTCATGGAATACCAGTGTTCATTCACAGCATCTTCCGAAACCAACGGTGAGCCTATCCTCACCGTCGTGGTTCCGGTCACCACCCTCTGCCCCTGCTCAAAAGAGATCAGCGCTACCGGGGCCCATAACCAGCGGGCCGAGGTCACCTTAACAGTCCGGCCCTTGGCGCTGGTCTGGCTGGAAGATCTGATCACCCTCGTTGAAGGCTGCGGTTCCTCAGAAGTGTATGCCCTGCTCAAACGACCCGATGAAAAATATGTGACTGAAAAGGCCTACGCCCATCCGATGTTTGTCGAGGATGTGGCCCGCAAGGTGGCGCAACAGGTTCTCAATCGTGCCGATATCGCTTGGTTCTCCGTGGGTGTCGAGAGCTTTGAGTCCATCCACAAACACAATGCCTATGCCTTTGTCGACAGCAATGACCTGGAGCAGAGTCCTTCCTCACACTAAAAGGGCTTCAGCCGGATACCTATCGCTTGCCAAGACCGCCAAGGCAGAGATACTTCATCTCTAGATACTCCTCAATCCCGTACTTTGAACCCTCTCGACCGATCCCCGACTCCTTGATCCCGCCAAACGGCGCGGCCTCGGATGACATCCTGCCGGTATTGATGCCGACCATGCCATACTCCAGGGCCTCGGCAGTTCGCCAGATCCGACCGATATCCCGGCTGTAGAAATAGGAGGCCAGCCCAAAAGGCGTATTGTTGGCCAGAGCCACGGCCTCGCTGTCCTCCTTGAACATAAAGAGCGGTGCCACCGGTCCAAACGTCTCGTCTTTCGCGATCAGCATCTCGGCGGTAGCGTCAAGGAGAACCGTCGGCTCAAAAAAGAAGCCGGTCGATCCCAACCGATTACCACCACAGGCAATGCGAGCCCCCCTGGCGACGGCATCGCGGACCTGCTCCTCCACCTTAAGGATGGCGTTGAGATCGATCAATGGCCCTTGATGCACCCCTTCCTCAAAACCGTTCCCGACCTTCAATTGCCGCACCGCTGCAACCAGTTTGGCGGCAAAACGGTCATAAACCCCCTCCTGCACGATAAACCTGTTGGCGCAGACGCAGGTCTGCCCAGAATTCCGGTATTTTGACGCAATCGCACCTCGAACCGCCTCATCGAGATCAGCATCGTCAAAAACGATGAAAGGCGCATGCCCCCCAAGTTCCAGAGAAATCTTTTTCACTGTGGCCGCACAATCACGCATCAGAATTTTTCCGACTTCAGTCGAACCGGTAAAACTGAGTTTGCGGACCAGAGGATTAGCGGTCATTTCTGCGCCGATCACGGCTGCTGGGCCGGTCACCACGTTGAAAACGCCGCGAGGGATACCGGCTTGCTCGGCGAGCCAGGCCAGTGCCAGAGCGGAGAAAGGTGTCTGGCTCGCTGGCTTGACCACCACCGGACAACCGGCTGCCAGAGCGGGAGCTGCCTTGCGGGCAATCATGGCTGAGGGGAAATTCCATGGCGTGATCGCAGCGCAGACCCCGACCGGTTCCTTGAGAACAATAATCCGCTTGCCCTTCTGCCCCATGGGAATGGTATCGCCATACACCCGCTTGGCTTCTTCGGCGAACCATTCGATGTAACCGGCGCCATGAAGAATTTCTTCTTTCGCTTCGGCCAGGGGTTTACCCTGTTCTGCCGTCATAATAACTGCCAAATCTTCCTGGTGGGCCACAAGCAGATCATACCACCGGCGCAGCAGACGAGCCCGTTCCTTGGCAGTCATTCCTCGCCATGCTGGCCAGGCCTCATAGGCGGCGGTAATGACCGCAGCTATTTCTTCCCGGCCAAGCGCGGGAACCGATCCAATCCGGTTGCCGCTGGATGGATCGAATACTGGTATCCGGACCCCGTCCGCACTCTCAATCCATCTGCCGTCTGCATAACACTGAGAGCGTAACAGCTCTTGATTACATAATTTCATTGCTCTTTCTTCACGAGTTCGCCCAGAAAGCAGGCAGCCACCACCAAAGAGACCCTTGTAGCCGACTGGTTCGATATTTAATTTTATGAATATTTCCGGCTATGGTACCATGCTAAAAACGGTGCCATCATACACCGGAGCATCTGTTTTTTCATCCCTGATAAAAAGCCAACCGACAAGAGACTAGGCCTCCATGAGCATCGAACACCGTAGATCCGAACGCATTATCGACTACCTGCCCCTTGAAGTGCATGCGGTAAGTGGAAACGACGGCCAGCCCATCGCCGGTCCCTTTTCCGGGAGCATTATAGACATTTCCGCCCACGGCGCCTGTCTGCTTATGACCCAGGTCTTCCACAACGGCTTTCACCTCTTCTATTCCACCCGCGACACCAACAACACCGTGCTGCAATTAACGATCAATCACCCGCCAGACATCAACAATTACGTCCTTACCGCCGTCCCCATCTGGCTGGACCTCTTCCGGCAGGAGGAAATAAGGGCGTTCAAAATGGGAATCGAATTTACGAACAATCAGGAAGAGAACCAGATGAAGGAACTGCAAAACGCTCTTCAAAAAAATCAGAAAAAAAGGGGCAGTTGGTGGATGCAGCACTGCAAAAATTGGGGAAGAAAGAGTTAACCGCGACCGTTGGTGGCCGAAGCATCCCGCCACCCGGCGAGCCCTCTATTGTTTTTCGCCATCAATGCAAAAAACCAGGGTCCTGTTTTCTACCCCTCGAAGCTGCATCTCTCCCATTTCCTTGATCTCGAACCAGTTGTCGATATCCCGCCGCACCGCTTCAGTGAGATAAATTTGGCAGGATGAAGATTCCGATGCCAGCCGCTGGGCGATGTTGACCTCATTGCCGATCACAGTATAATCCAGCCGTCTGGCCGAACCAATGTTGCCCAGGAAAACGGTGCCGCAGGTTACAGCAATACCCAAATCGACCCACTTGAAGTCCTGGTAACGCTCGCTCCATTGATCCCTAAGGGTCGTAAATTTTTCCCTGATTGCCCAAGCAGCCCGTGCCGCTGCCAGGTTCGGCTGATCCAGCTTGACCGGCGCCCCGAAAACAGCGAGGACCGCGTCCCCCATGAATTTATCAACCGTTCCTCTATGCTGAAAAACCTCTTCGGTGAAGAATTGGAAAAATGCATTGAGGAACGAACGGAGCGCCTGCAAGTCCAAGTGCTGGACTAAGCGCGTAAAATTTCTAATATCGGCAAACAGGATGGTCACATCCTTGATTTCCCCGAGCCCCATTAGATCGGAATTCTGCGCCAAGAGCAGTTCAGCGACTTCGGGAGCCACATACTGCTCAAACAGGGTCCGCATCCGCGTGGTCTCTGCCAACTGGTGCAGAGTGCGCACATTCTCAAGGGCGATAGCGGCCTGACTACAAATAATGTTGAGCATCTCGTTATCGGCATTGGAGAAACGTTCATCAGTCTCTTTCTGGCTGATATTGAGCACACCTATAATCTGCTTGCGAATCCGGAGCGGGAAGGAAATCGCTGAGACAATATCCGGTTGCTGCAGCAAGGGGGAAAAGATGGACGTTTCCTGATCTTCCTTGTTAAGGATAACCGGCTTTCCTTGCTGGAATACCCAGCCAGCGATCTGATCGCCGGGCTGCAGTCGGATCGATTGCACCAATCCGGGATCCATACCACGGGCTGCAGCGATATGGAGGTAACCTTCCTGGGCGTTATAGAGCATCACCGAAGTATGGCTGGCCCCTGTCTGGCGATCCACCGCATCAAGCAATCCATCCAGAATCTCTTGCTCCGTGGAAGCCGCAAGAAACTGCTCGCCAAGGCTATACAGAGGGATGAGGGTCCGTAGCCGGGTGTTTTCCTGCTGCAGACGAAATCTTTCCATGGCCTGCTTGACTACCCCAGTTAAATAGGTCGCATTGACCGGGAGTTGCACCAGCCCAGAGAAACCGGCTTCCAGGACCCCTTGAAGCATGCCGGTATCAGCGGAAGCGGACAGCAGAACACCGGTCAGACCGGGTTGGACGGCGCCGAGTTCGGCAAACACCTGACGCCCATCAATGACGGGTGGATCATCCACAATCAAGACGAGGCAAACGCTCTGGTTGCGGCATATCATCATCGCTTCCTGCCCTGCCTGACAGCGAATCACCTGTAACCGTGACAGGGCCGAAATAATCGTGTCGGCCTGTGCGTCATCAGTGGTAAGCAGTAAAATAGAAGATTTCATACCGTCTCTCGTGCAGGGAATTCTGTATATTTCCTGGTGTATGGTACCATTATGATAGAGGCAAGGCAAGAAATAGGCTTAATGCGTGTCCCAATGGTCCTCGCCCTTCTATCCATTTCCCTTTCCATGGGGTATAATCGGTCATGCCTGAAAAAAAACCACAGCATAGCCCGCTCGCCGAACGGATGCGTCCGACACGACTGGAAGATTTCGTCGGCCAAGAGCACCTGGTCGGCCAAGGGAAATTTCTTAAACAGCTGATCGACAGCGGTCGAATTCCGTCACTGCTCTTCTGGGGGCCTCCCGGATCAGGAAAAACAACGCTCGCCTCCATTCTCGCCCACGCTATCTCCGCCAACTTTGTCTTTTTTTCAGCGGTTCTCTCCGGAGTGAAAGAAATACGGCAGATTGTGGACCAGGCAAGAGTGTTCCAGGAAAAAAATACCACCCCGACCATCCTTTTCGTCGATGAGATCCACCGGTTCAATAAAAGCCAGCAGGATGCCTTTCTCCCCCACGTTGAAAACGGCCTTTTGACCTTGATCGGGGCCACAACCGAAAATCCCTCATTTGAGATCACCGCCCCGCTGCTTTCTCGCTGCCAGGTCCTGCTGCTCGTTCCCCTGCAGCGGGAGGATCTCAAACGGGTTATTCTACGAGCGCTTACCGATACGACTGCCGGCCTGGGCCGCTCCAATCTGGCCATTGAGGAACAGGCGTTGGCGCTGCTCGCCGATGCTGCGGACGGTGATTGCCGCAGAGCCCTTAATCATCTGGAAACCGCTGTCTCACTCACCCTGGATATGCTGCGACAGCAACCACAAGCAACAGATAAAGATCGGCTCATTACCACCGCCTGTGTGCAGGAGACCTTGCAACAAAAAACGCTGCGTTACGATGCCAGTGGCGAGGAACATTACAACCTCATCTCAGCTCTGCACAAGAGCCTACGCGACAGCGACCCGGACGGTTCGGTCTACTGGCTGAGCAGAATGCTGGCCAGCGGTGAAGACCCATTATATTTAGCCCGACGCATGATTCGTTTTGCCTCGGAAGATATCGGCAATGCCGATCCTCAGGCCCTCCAAGTGGCACTCAATTGTCGGGAAGCCTATCATATGCTGGGGTCGCCGGAAGGTGAACTGGCGCTGATCCAGGCCGCCGCCTATCTGGCCACAGCCCCCAAAAGCAACGCCATCTATGTCGGCGCCCAGAAGGTCAGGGCTGACATCAACCGTACCGGCTCCCTGCCCGTACCCCTGCATCTGCGTAACGCGCCGACTACGCTTATGAAAGATTTCGGCTATGGTCGCGGCTATCAGTATGCCCACGACGACCGGGACGGGTTGGTCCGCCAGGAGCATCTCCCGCCCGAATTGGCAAACAGCATTTACTATGAGCCGACCAACCGCGGTTTCGAAGCCGTGATCAAGGATCGACTCACCAAATGGAAACAGATACTCAAACAACGAGCCCAACACCATGAACAACAAACACGGAAAAAGTAAACTGGTACTATTACTGACCCTTCTCGCCTTGGTATGCCTGGCACCATTCGCCGGAAAAACGGCTGAAGCGGCCGGGTTACGGCTGATCTATTCAAACGACAACCTCGGCGAACTCGATGGCTGCGGCTGAGGCTCCAGCAAATTGGGCGGTCTGTCCAAAAAAGCATTTTTGATCAAGGGATTGGTAGCGGAGCCCGGAAAACCGGCGCTGATCGTTAACGGCGGCAACCTCCTTTTTAAAACGGATACGCTCGAGCCGAATTCTCGTGACGCGGCGAAAATTGCAGCGGATGGCATCATGCAGGCGACCCGCACGATGGGCGGAACAATGGCCGGTGTCGGCACCAGGGATCTGGCAGCGGGCATTGCATTTCTTCAGCAATATCAGAAGCCTCCTGCCTTCACCTGGCTCTCCCTCAACCTCATCGATCCCGCCACCCGCAAACCACTGTTCACGCCGGTACTGCTGCGGGAGGTGGGCGGGCTGAAAATTGCGGTGCTAGCCATCACCGACCATGCCGCCTTGCAGAATAAGGCGGGCGATTTCCAGGTGGCGCCCTGGCAGGAGACCTTGCCCAACACCCTGGCCGCCCTAAAGCAGACTGCCGATATCATCGTGCTCCTTTCCAATTATGATCTTGCTGAAAATCAAGCAATCGCCAGAGCCTGCACCGCCATCGACCTCATCCTCCAGACCGGGCACGCTGTCGGCAATATGAGCCCTCTCCTGATCAACCAGACCCTTATTTCCCAGGCTGAGATCCGGGGTAAATACCTCGGCGTGTTGGATATCGACTGGAATGGTCATGGTCGATGGAGCGAGGGGAACGCACCCCAGGCGCAACTGAAAAGCGAGCAACACCCGTCCACCTATGCCAATCGTTTCATCGCCCTCAAGTTGTCGATGACCAACGATCCCGGGGTTGAAGCACTGATACAACAAACCCAGCAACGGATCGACAAACTGCCCAAAGAATTGCCGCGGTAAAAATTGACAAAAAAAAGGCCGCCCAAAGGCGGCCTTTTTTCACATGCATTAATTGCTAATTAACAGCCAAAAGCCTTCTGCAGATTAGGAATGGTCTGTTTTTTGCGGCTCATCATGCCATCGATCCACATGGAGTTGTTGGCAAGTTTGCCACCAAAAGCAGCTTCAATCATAGCAGGATCATCGGAAATAACCATCAGGTCGGTTCCTTCTTTGACAACATCGGTGAGCATCAACAGCACGGAATGACGCTCGCCGCCCTTCTGATCTTTCATTGCGTTCAAAAGCGCGTCGCGCATATCGGCAACTTGCTCCAAAGTGGCAAGCTCCAACTGGCCGACACCAACCTTCTTGCCCTTCATATCGAAATCTTTGTAATCCCGATGCAGCAGATCCATGGGAGGAACGCCGGCAACCGCACTCTTGGCTTTCAGCATTTCCATGAAAATTTCATCGGTGTTGGTGACACCGGCGATGGCTGCCAATTCTTTTACAGCTTTCTTGTCAGCCGGGGTACAGGTGGGGGACTTGAAATTAACGGTATCGCTGAGGATCGCGGAAAGCATAATACCGGCAACTTTAGGAGCAACAGCCACGCCGTCCAGATCGTACATAATTTTGAGAACGGTACAGGTGCAGCCAACGGGTTGATTAAAGAAATAAATCGGCTGATTGGTGGTGACATCGCCGATTTTGTGATGATCAACTATAGCCACGACATCGTTGGCGGTGAGGTTATCCGGAGCCTGTGCCAGATCACTGTGATCGACCAGAGCAACTTTCTTGCCAGCGGCGTCGGTCATGATCTCAGGGGCAGCAAAGCCAAAACGTTTGAGAACGGTCTCTGTTTCAGGATTCAGTTTTCCCTGCATAACTGGAATGTAATCCTCACCTTTGGCTTTCATCAACTCAGCAAAGGCGATTGCGGCGGTTACAGAATCGGTGTCCGGACTTTTGTGGCCAAAAACATAAACAGACATAGCGTAATACCTCCCAAAACTTGATAAATGACACATAAATATGTGCGCTTCTCTTCTCTTCCAGACCTTTCAAAGGTCGGGAACAATAAAATTGATCGACATTATAACGTTCATTTATAAGCGTCAAGCAGAAAAAGGATAAGTGGCCCAGCGCCACCGGTTCTTCTTCAAAAAACAAAGGGATCGACGCAGTCGACCCCTTTGGCATATCTCTATTTTACCCACTCTAGTTTAATCGCGACTGCCCCCGAAAAATCGCAACAGCATCAGAAACAGATTGATGAAATCAAGATACAGGGCAAGGGCACCGATGATTGATCCTTTGCGGATAGCAGCTTCTCCCTGCTGCATGATCCCCTCTTCACCAATTTTTTTTATTTTCTGTACATCGTAGGCGGTCAGGCCAACAAAGACGAGAACACCGATGGCAGAAATAGCCCAGTACAGGACAGGGCTTTTCAAAAAGATATTAACGACAGAGGCGAGAAGGATACCGATCAACCCCATGAACATGAACGATCCCACGCCGGAAAGATCCCGTTTGGTAACCATACCGTAAACTGCCATGGCACCGAACATTCCCGCCGTCACTAAAAAGGTACCGGCAATGGAGGCATGGGTGTAGGCCAAAAATATGGTGGACAACGTCAGTCCGTTAAGGATCGAGTAGCCAAGGAACAAACCCGTGGCTGTACCCGGTTGCAGCTTTTCTATTCGTGCTGACAGGAAAAAAACCAGTCCGAGTTCGGCCAGCACCAAAATGAGAAAAAGCGGGCTGGAGACAAGGGCCCTGACTATTCCAGATTCAGCCGTCACGTAGGCCACCCCCCCGGTAACGGCCAGACCGATGGCCATCCAGTTAAACACCTTGGCGAGAAAGATGGTCGAAGCTTCCTGTCTCGCCTGTGCTAAGGTTATGTTGCGTATTCCTGTCTGCGTTTGCATGACTGCGTTCTCCTTCTTTTTTCTGAATGACTCGATTGATTACAACTCTCTCATAGTAACCATTCTGCCGGGGAAGGCAAGACCAGCCGCCCTCCACTCAGAAAAAATCATCCCCCCATTCCTGGTGCAGCATCCCGGTCGGGGATTACAACTTCTGATCCGAACATGTGCCTTCCAGTGCAAAAAAAGCTGTAGAGCCGAGTATGTTTTCATCATGAACATTATGAGAAAACCGTATACTATGTACCCATGAATGATATCAAATTTGTCAGTGCATGGGCATGATGGAAAAAAGAAACAGGTCAAAAAAGAACGAACTCTCCTTTCTTGGGGATTCCTTGTCCGCAATCTATTCGACAAAAAAGTGGAAAAATCAGTGGCGGTTGTTCCGCCTTGCCCAGGATTGGCCAGCGATCGTTGGCACAGAGGTTGCCCGACTGACGGCACCTGCTTTTTTTCGTCAGGATGTCCTCTGGATCTTCGTGCAGGATTCGGCCTGCATGCAGCACATGCAATTCATTAAACTTGACCTGATGGCCCGAGTGAACAAAATCATGATTGAACAGCCGGCTATCGATATCCGCTGGATGCTGCAGCCTGAAATTCTGCCGGTACCAGAGCGGCACACGCCCGTACCGCATCCCGTTGATCCCGAGCAGGAACAATCATTTCGCGGAATGACCGAAAGTGTCGCCAACCAGGAATGCCGGAGCGCGCTCCAGCGTCTATGGCGAACCTTTGCTTCCCACTCTAAATAGAAACAGAAGATTTGTTGCAGAAGTTAGTTGCAGCTGCATGGAGCCTGTGGGATGGTATCGTTCATATTCCTGATCGGCTCGACAGCTTTGCCTCCTTTCCATAAATTGTAGAGCACCAGGGCGCTTGTTTTGCTCTTTGGCCTGAAATGGGCTATGTTGCCCGCTGTAGACATCTTCGACATCTCCGGTCCCCTGAAACACTTCAATAAACAGCATGAATATCCTCGAATTAATAGGCAACACGCCTCTGGTTGAATTACGTCGGCTCAATCCTGCCGCCGAAACCGTCCAACTCCTTGGAAAACTCGAATCACGCAATCCTGGCGGTTCGGTCAAGGATCGGGTCGCCCTGTCCATGGTTGAAGCCGCGGAAAAAAGCGGCGAACTGACCCACGATAAAATCCTATTGGAAGCGACCAGCGGCAATACCGGCATCGGCATGGCCATGGTGTGCGCGGCCAAACAATACCGCTGCCAGCTGATCATGCCGGAATCGGCCTCAATCGAAAGAAGGCTGATCATGCAGGCTTATGGCGCGGAAATCATCCTGACCCCTGCTAAACGTGCCACTGACGGCGCCATCGAAAAGGCGTATGCCTTGGCACGGGAGTATCCAGAACGGTATTTTCTGGCCGATCAGTTTAACAATCCGGCCAACTGGCAGGCACACTACAAGTCCACAGCACCGGAAATCTGGGAGCAGACCAACGGTCAGGTCACCGACATCATCGTCACCCTGGGAACCTCGGGTACCGCCATGGGCATTTCACGATGGTTCCGAGATCATCATCCGGAAGTCCGGGTGATCGCGGTAGAGCCGTATCTCGGCCATAAAATCCAGGGCCTGAAAAACATGAAGGAGTCCTATCGGCCAGGCATTTTCGACAAAAGCCTGCCCACTGCGATTGTCAACGTCGCCGACGAAGACGCCTTCAGCACCGTCCGTCGCCTCGCGGCCGAAGAAGGCATTTTTGCCGGGATGAGCGGTGGCGCGGCCATGTTTGCGGCCATCGAAAGGGCGAAAGAGATACCGGCAGGCTGCATTGTCACCATTCTGCCGGATGGCGGCGAGCGCTACCTGAGCACCTCGCTGTTCGTACAAAAAGAAAAGGTACAGGAAAAGACTTCCCAGTTACGCTTTTTCAACACCATAACCCGGAAAAAAGAGGTGTTCCAGCCGATCCATAATAAACGGGTCACCCTCTACGCCTGTGGCCCGACGGCCTTTGAATCGCCCAATCTTGCCCACTGCCGCCGGTTCATCGTTGCCGATCTCATCAACCGCTATCTGCACTGTTGCGGCTATGCGGTTGCCTCCTACATGAATTTCACCGATCTCGACGACAACACCATTGCCGGGGCTATCGAGGCCAATGCTAATCTGCGAGATTTCACCGGCAAATATATCAACGAGTTCAAGCAGGCTGCTGAGATCCTCAACGTGGAGAAGGCCACGGGTTATCCACTGGCCTCCGAACACGTCGGCGACATGATCGAGATTACCCATGACCTGATTCATAAGGGCTATGCCTATGAAAAGCATGGCTCTATCTATTTTGACATCTCCAAGTTCAAGAAATACGGCCAGTTGTCCGGCATCGACCTGAGCAAAATCAAACTCGGGCAAACAGTCGATCTCGATAACTATGAGAAAGACAATCCTCGTGATTTCACCCTGCTCAAGCGCTCTACCTTGGCGGAGTTGAAAAAAGGTATTTTCTTTGAAACCGACTGGGGCAATATCCGACCCGGCTGGCATATTGAATGTTCGGCGATGTCGACCAAGTACCTGGGGGAAACCATCGACATCCATACCGCCAGCCAGGATCTGATGTTCCCGCATCACGAAAACGAAATCGCCATTGCAGAGGCCCTTACCGGTAAAACCCTGGCAAATTACTGGATGCATTCCGGACAGCTATTGAAGGACGGTCGCAAAATGGCGGATGCAACCGGCAACGTGGTGACCCTGCAGGAGGTGCTGGATAAAGGCTACAGCGGCCGGGAACTCCGTTTCATGCTGCTGGGCGTTCATTACCGCAAGCCCTTGTTGTTTTCCTACAAGCGCCTTAATACCGCCCAAACGGCATTGAAGCGGATTGACGAGTATACCTGCAAGCTCCTCTGCCTGCCCGCCGGTTTGCCTCACCCCGAGGTGGCGTCGTATGTATCCGAACTGGAAAAGCGATTCAGTGATGCCATGAACGACGACCTCAATATCTCCGGGGCGATCGGGGCGCTGTTCAATTTCATCAAACAGACCAATCCCATTGTCCAGTTACGGAACCTTGACCAGGATCAGAAAAACGATGTGTTTGAAGTCCTGCGGATGATCAATACGGTACTTGGTGTTCTCCGGCTTGAGCATTGTCCCCTGACCCCTGAAATCGATCGGCTTATCCGGCAAAGGGAGCGGGCCCGACAGCTCAAGGACTGGACCTCTGCCGATTCAGCCCGGGATGAGTTGTTGCGCAAGGGAGTTACTATTCACGATACGGCGGCAGGACCGATCTGGGAACAAACTGACGAGGGCACGGAGTGAACGACGGAGATCTTCTCGGTTTGCGCTATACTGCGGGACATTCTATAATTCTTGCGTTCTCAGCGGTTCCTCGGTACATTGCCTGCGAAAACATGCGCCAGTAGCTCAGCTGGATAGAGCAACTGCCTTCTAAGCCGTAGGTCGCAGGTTCGAATCCTGCCTGGCGCACCAGAAATATCAAGCACTTAGCGAGAAATCGTTAGGTGCTTTTTTGTTTTGGGATATGTATGGGTTAGGCTTGAAATTATCCGTGTAGCCGCACGCGAGATTTGAAACCGATTCACGTGAGATTTGGAACCGCGTTTTAAACTTTATTTTACGGCTTTTAATTGCTGATTAAAAGCTCTGTTCTCACCTTCGATCGACTCCCCACTTTTTTACTCATTGAGTACTTCAGTTCGACTTCCTCAATCGAGAATCTACTGAATATTTCCCTCACCTCTGGCGTGTCATTTAAGGTCATTAGAAACCTTCCTTTGATACCGGCCAGCACCTCCGCCAGATCGTAAAAATCCTGCTCAACGAAGTTGTGCGCATAGCCGTCAATTTTCCAGTACGGCGGATCAAGAAAAAACAGGGTGTGCTCCCTATCATATCGGGGAATCAGATCCCTGAAGTCGAGGCACTCTATCATCACTTGAGCCAGCCGGATCCATGCCTCTTCCAGAAGTTTTTGTAGAGTGAACAGATTGAGGCGAGGGAGACCGGTAGTAGAAGTGCCGAAGGTGCGGCCATGGATGCGACCACCAAAGCAAGTGCGTTGCAGATAGATGTAACGAGCCGCACGCTGAATATCGGTCAAGGTATCGGGATTGACTTGCATGAGCCGGTTGAATTCGTCACGAGCAACCAGGGCATATTTGAACTGACGATGCAGTTCTTCGGGATGATGCTTGACGATGCGATATAAGGTGATCAGATCGCGGTCAAGATCGTTGATGACCTCGGAACCTCTTGGTTCTTTAGCAAAGAAAACGTTTGCAGCCCCGGCGAACACCTCAACATAACATTGGTGCTCTGGGAATTTGGAAAGGATGGTTTTTGCCAGGCGGCTCTTGCCGCCAAAATAGGGGATCAGTGATGCCACGAAAGGCTCCTTGCGGTAATGCAGGTGATATGCTACTACCCCCATGCGCTGTCCACAGCGTGCATCGGGACTATAGCGGGTCGAACCTGCGGGCCTCCTTCCGTGTTCAAGCACGGTCGGAAAGTTCGGGAGGAGTTTGCGCTCCTCCCAGTCCCGACCTTGATAACTTCTACATGTTGGTCACAATCGGCGCCAACATCCACAAATGCTGCGGTGTGATCCGACGCATACAATCCGACCGAAACAATGGCTGCCCAGCAGTGTTAAAGCCCCACGCGACCAGCTCAGAGCAAAACCAAGAATCATCCTCCTGCCAATCTCGGTGCAGGCCAAGGCCAAGAACGGCGGTGTAGTCGTAAGGCTTGCCGATCTGGCTAGAGGCAGCAGCGATCACAGCTGCCGGATCTGCGCAGGGCAATGCGACTATCTCCCTATCCTCGGCTCGACTGAAGGCTTCCATAAGAGAAACCCGCCGCACTCCATGGAGGGCAGCGGCCTCAATCACAAAATCACCACCTATCATGGAAACATGCGACCAGCGTGACCAAGTCGCCGCACGGATTAATGCCGAAAATGGGTTACTAGTGGTGCTGAAAAGCAGGCGGATAGACGTCATAGATTACCCCTCAAATCCCTGGGGCCAACCGGAGCTAAAATCATAGGATTCCGGATTAGCGCTCGCCTCCATGAGAGCCTTGTGCACCTGAGCAGCATCATCAATAGCTGCAATCTGAGCAAAACCGGCAGTAAGGATTTGTTTGACAAGCAAGGGCGTCATATCGACCGTCGTTCCATCCATAGTTCTCCATTCTTTGCGGAGAACGGTTTGGTCTGGAAGTCCAACAGAAATTAAGGCCAGGGAGTTGTATTCTCCTGCGGCAATAGCGGTAGATAAAAACCAGTGATCATTGACTTTGACGCCGCCGTTGAAACGGAGACGATCACGCTCAGTCTTTATTCGTTCCCAAACCTGAACAGAATTTTCAGGAGGAGGAGTAAACGGATCAGGAGTATTGCCTTCTGCAATCCAATCATCAATCGCCGCCACCGAACACGACTCACACCGGCCATCTTCCAGAGTGCGGGCCACGGCAGTCTTATCTTTATTTGTATATTTCCATATTGTCATAACTCACACCCAAAAAAAAGAATTTGTGCTGAACCGTTACCGGCATAAAGAAAACCACCGGTACCCAATGTTCCACCGCCCCCAGCAACCGTGCCGGTGACGCTAAAGGAGTTCAGCCCAGCTATCCAATACGCGAAAACCCCCGTGCAGACGTTGTTGCTACCACCGGGGGTGTTAGCGACGAAATGGCCGATAGATGATACTGATATCGTTGATGGCACGGCCCTCGCTGTAACGGGAAAGCTGAAATTGGCTTGAAAAGCCGTTGACGATACCCAGTTTACTGATCCAACTTGTCCAGAAGGAGTATTGAATGCGGGTAGGTACCTTTGGCACACGGCCAGTACCATCCACAACGGTGGCCACTCGTAATCTGCAGATGGCGTGAGCCCGTTCCTTAGATCGACCTTACCCAACGTCCCGGTGTTAAATTCAACAGAAACTGTCTGCCCAGGAGTCGCGGTCAGTGTGATCGGGCTAGCCGCATAAGCCCCGGATGGCGCAGCGCCATTGACGCCAACACGGCCCTGTGCCGATCCGCCCCAAGATAGAACCATCGCCGTGCCATCTACAGTGGAATCCTCAGCCACGGAGATAAGCGTACCTGCAGTGATGTTTATCTGGGTCGGCCCCATGGACTGAGCGAATGTGTATGTGCACCCGCCAGCTCCAGCTCTCCATCCGTCGTGGCCATAGCCGACGCCAGTTAATGGGACTCCGGGGGCTAGTGCCGTACCGGAAATATACTTGCGCTGGTTTATGCGAAAAGCACCATTAGGAAGTTTGTTTTTGAAGTTTGGCGCAGCTATGGATATCCCTGTTGCCGGGTTCAATAACTCCCATTTGGTCAATGTTGCATCCCATCGAAACTTGAGACCATGACCTGCTCCGGCAATGTCACCCATTGCCAGAACAACGTTTGCTCCCTTGTACACACCCACTGGTGCGATGACTCCAGGGTTTGGGGTGAACGTCACCGCGGTGGTCGTGTTGGCGCCGGCTGCCCGGACGCACAGCACCATATTATTGATCAACGTTTCGATGATAGGGGTGAACGTCCCGGTCAGTGCGTCGGCAGTACCCCCGGCGACTGATGAGATGAGTTTGCCAGACTGGATACCCTTTGCAATTTGGCCGTTGTCCTCCGGGTTGAGGGTTTCTCCTGTATTTTCCACCAACCCTATCAGTTCATCGTCAATCGCTTGTAGCCATGCACCACGCACGGGAGTTCCTTCAGTATTGGTCGCCGGGTTACCTTCGATAACCACCCCGCCATCTTCTATTAATCTCTGCATTGTTGCTCCTATTCGTAAATGAAGTAGACAAAGGTATGGGCTGGCTTCAAGTCCCTAAAGATATCCTCGAGTACGGTTTGTTGATGCCACCAGGTCAGCCTTTCTCCCGCAACCGATACACCCGCCCTGAACCTGTAAATGGGCTGATTAAGTATCCGCACTCCCCATTGATAGCAGATAGACGTCCCGTATAATTTATCACCGGCCCGTCCCCATCCGGCCATGAACGGAACTGGCTCGACGATCTCGATTTCGTAGCCGAGGGCCCGCGCCAGGCCTTTAAAGTATGGGATTGATAAACCACCACGCTCGCGGATCTTGCGAACCACCTGATCGCGTCGGGATTGTAAGGGTTCGTCCGCACCGGGTATCAATCCCAGTTCCAGCTCCCAATCCGCCAGCAACGCAACCGCCGTATCCGGAAATATCTCCCGGAGCAGGGTCTCGGCACTGGCCTGGGCAATGTCGAGATGCTTGGCATCCAGATCCAGATCCGCGTCATGATCTCCGCCCAATTCAATGGGCATGAGCAGACGGAGGGCGTCCCGATTAGCTGACATTGATCACGCCCGGACGCAGCATGGCATAAGGTGCCGGTATCACCATGGCGGCAGGAATCGAGAGGTCCGGATTGGCCACGCCGTTAGCCGTGGCAAGGCCGGTCAACTGCGGCAAATACAAGACTTGCCCAGGTGTAAAAACGGTCAAGTAGGCGGCAATATCGGCTTGCACCGTTGCCGCCAGAATGCTGCCCACCCCGGTCATGGTCACGTCCTGATAGACCACGGTCGGGGCTAGCACTCGGATAAACCGAGCCCCTACCGGTCGCTGATCAGCAATATGGGCAGACACCGCATCGAGCAAGTCTTGGTCGGGAATTTCGGATCCGGTGGTGGCGACATTGGCCCGGATCACCACATCCACACTCTCCGGCCCCTGAGCCAGAGGAAAGGCATAGGCCTTCTGTACGCCATCGACCTCTTCGGCCCATTTTTCGTAATCGTATTTGTTGCCTCCTGCTGGGGGCCTGCGGATGTAGTCGAGCTGACGGGCCAGGTAGACAGCGTCACTCTCGCCCGCAGTGCGTGTGACACCGCGTACCCAGCCATGATGTTCAAGAGCCTCGGTATCGGCCGTGTCTGGAAAAATCTGCTTACTGATCCAATCCTGATTTCGGTACAGTCCCCATAGGGCCGAGGCATACCCGGCAGCTTTCATGTACGCCAGGCTCCCTTGGGAGACATCAACACTGGGGAAGATGTTACGGAAATCGATCAGGATGTCGTTCAGTATTTCGTCGAAGCCTTTTTCATAGGCCATCACACCACCTCTCTAAATATCTCGAACGTCACCTTGTGGCCGTCTGCCTGCACCACCTCGACCAGCAGCTTCAACCGGTTGAGATCCTGGGTGCGATCGCGTTCCGCCCACACCTCAACCGACTTGGCCCGTCCAGTATCGATCAACCACTGGAGAGCGTCTTTATAATCATGGCGGATCAGAGCAGCCGTGGTCTCGGTATTCTTCAATCTGCCCCGCTGCCGCAGGCCGAATTGTGGGTTGTGAAACCACGAACCCTTTTTCACCGTCAGGCTGAGAAAGATATTGTTGCTGATATCGGTGGCCGGATCAAAGGTCATCGCGCCCGCCAGGTTGTCACCTATGGTGATGGCGTAATCCATTACATCCCCTGGGTCGGCGCACTGGTCTGGCCGCCATCGTGCTCGTTATGGATGTGGCCGTCATAAATGGTGCGCATAGCGCTCATGCTCTTGCCGGTACTGGCGCTGAGGTCTGTAATCGTGTCTTCCGCCGTAACCTGACCGGTGGTCTCGATCAACGGCGTTTCAAACCGGACCTTGGTTCCTGCTTTGACTATCAGGGTCTCGGTCTCTATTTCAATCACCCGACCGCGCTTAAGAAGCACATGGTCGCCTTCGTCGCTATAGAGTGCCGCTTCGCCTTCCTCGATCGCCAGGCGATAGCGGCGATCGTCCGAGGCCACTGCGATAATATGATTGCCCTCTTGGATAAAGATAGTTTCTGCGCCTGGGTGAGGCCTCGAGGTAAAACCGTAATGCTGGAAATACTCCCGATTGGTAAAGGTCTCGCCCGTACGGCCACTGGCACTGATGCGTTTGATAAAACCTTCCCACACGGATCCAACGATACCCCTGATCATTGTACTAACCCCGGCATCCCCAGCTTCAGACGCGTAATAGTTCCTTCCTGTCGGGAGCGTTCCATGGCCCGACCGTAGAGGAGATAGACTCCATCTATCCCAAGAACTTCATCGCGTACCCGGCACAATTCATTGACCTGCCAGTTCTTGCCGTTCTGGGTGTGGCTTTGGACCTTGTAATGGAGTTGATAACCCTGGTGCCGTTGATGCTCCAGGATGAACCGGGCATGCAGCTCCGGGCTTTTGGAGTCATTGTTGTCCCTGACGACAAAGGGTTTATAGAAAGGGAAATCCGGATCTGTCACCGTCCCATGGGTGGTAATTTTGGTGGCGTCCATCATGAAATCATCCTGCCCCTGCTGTTGACCGAGCACCGTTATTTTAGAGAACCGTTTGGAGATATCGTCGATCTCCTCGCCCTCTAGCACATTGTTGCCCTTTCCTGTCTCGAGACAGGTGAGGGAGTAGAGCGGCTCTCCCTTGGCCTTTGGTCTGCCAAAGACAAAGGTGCCGTCCGGAAGGGCGAAAAACATAAGGCCCCGGCTGGCGGCATAGGTTCGCAAAGCGTCAAAAACCGTCATGCCCGGCTCGATCCTGGACACCTTCTGCGGTGAATCCATAGATCCCATCAGCGATTGCCCCGATCCTTGATGATGCCTATGACTCCTTAGCTTGCCGACGATGTTCTCCTGATACTGGATCTGCTTCCGGTTGATGAACGGCACCGTCTTGAGCAGCATCTCGGCCAGATCCGAGAGCTTCATGCCCTCGACATCGACGAATTGTTCACAGTGTGAGTCTACCAACAGGCCCATCAGATCGCGGCCTTCAATCCGCGTGGTCAACCCGGCCTTGCCATATTTCCTGGAACTTTTGTCGATGATGCCAGTCAGCTCCAACTGGCCGTTGACATACAGCTCGCAGCGCTGGCCCCGCTTGATCTCTGTCTCCGGATTGGCAATCTCCAAAGAGAAGGCATCGGCGGGCGTATAGAGATCGACCGCGATCGTATAGGACAGGAACCGCTCGATGCGACGTCCAGCAATCTGCAGGGATATAGTATCAGGAGACATACACACTCACCTCGCCGCCGACTTCGTTGGGGTTGCGGATATCGTTGATCATCATCAGGCGATCGGCGGCACCATAGGGCAACCCGAACTTCAAACAGACCAGGTGCAACGGCATAGGGTTGTCAAGCTGCACCTGGGTAATCTTCTCCCTATCCAGCTTAATGGTGTTGACATGGGTCTGCAGCTGCAACGCCTGTTTTTTGAGGCTGGTGGATTGCCGCGACAGGTTGATGGCATCCTGAAGCATGCCCCGCACCGTGGCCAGGCTGCTTTCCAACTCACGTACCGTCATCGGTTGGATGTCGGTGGCCGACAGCTCCGGAGGGGTGTAGTTCCCCAGCGTGTCGAAAGCCGGTTTTCCTTCACTGCGTTTCTGCAGGGTCCGCACCGTTTCATCTTGTTTATAGAGGTAAGCGGTCTGTAAGGCGGTGTGGCTGGCCGCCGCTATGGTCGTAGTTTTGGCGAAAGCACCCGAGGCCGCTGCCAACTCTTTATGTCCCTGGGACATGCTGTCGACAAAACGAGCTGGTGCCGTTTGCGGTGATTGGTAGAGCAGGGCATAGCGCTCCATGCAGCGGGTGATGCTGCCGATCACTCGCCCGGGCAGGCTGGTGCCGTAATTGAGGGTTGAGGTGAGCGAGTTTGCCGGGTTGGCGATGGTATTGAGCGTGCCTTCCAGGATGCCGACGTACTTCTCCACCATTTTAAGATAGTTTCGAGCCTTCGTTGACACGGAAGTAAACTGCTCGACAATACCGAGATTCGGATCCAGAACTTTGCCCAGGATGCCGGAGGATTCAGAACCCATGGCTGATTTCGCATCGTCTGCAAATTCCTGCTGCTGATCGGCGATGCTGTCGTTGTAGGATTCCTCGGCTCCTGCCTCGACATCCTCATGGGCGGTATCGTCGGGATCCTCGATCAGTCCCTCGACAAAGGAGATGTCGATCTGCGCCATCCGATCACGATCATCATGGTGGATGGCAACCGATTCGATACTGCCCCTGAGCGGGCCGTACTTGGGATGGACCAGCTCAATGATCTCCATGTCATCCAGATGGTCCAGGAAGTCGCGATGATCATCGTAGGTGGCATGATCGGCACCATCGTCCCAAAAATAACAGCGAAACTTGAGACACCGAGCCTTCTGCCCCATGTCCTCCAGGAGCGCGCCGTTTTTATACGGATACTCGTGGCGGGCAATGGACTTCTCCCAGGTGTCATCGGTGGTTTCAATTTCCAGAGCGAAACCGTTTATTTCTGCAGCGTAGAGGTCAGGCACGGGACACCTTATTTATAGCTATCAGGGTCGGTGAACGATCCCCGATTCGTGGTAATGTTGGTGGTCGTGTTCGTATCGTCGGTCCACGACGTCACCCGATTTTGAGCATCGACGGAGATGTTCATGTTGATCTCGTTTTTTTGTTTCTCGCCAAATCCCATATCTGCCAGCCAACCGGCACCAACTTTATTTTCAGGTTTCTGTTGCTCGTCGTAGATCCTCTCTCCCAGCCAGCCATCACCACCGTACTTACCATCGGAGAGCCACCCACTAAACTTGGCAAGACCTCGGTTAATGCCGCCGCCGATGATATAGCCGCCTAACGCGGAGACCACCGCTGTCGCCAGCCACGGAGTCGCCGCCGCGAATGTCGATGCAAAGGTTTTCACCAGAGCTGTCGCACCGGCAGCACCGGCCGCAGCTTCAGCGGCCCCGCCAATTATAGAAGATGCGCCACCCAAATTTCCCGGCATATTGACGACAAAAACCGGCTGGACACCAGCTGCAACCTGCAAAGCCTTGCCTTCGGCAACACCCAAGCCGATTCCGGCAGCTCCCCCAAGCAAACCCTTGAAACCACCAATCCCCTTTAAAACCTTGCCGCCGGAGATCGCCCCCCTAACCAGGTGATAGGCACCGAAGATACCCGCTCCTGCCACAGCCCCTCCGGCCAGATAATTGGCGCCCTTGGTCAACGTTTTATGCTCTTCGGAAAAAGTCCCTAATCCTGCAGTAGCATCGTTGAGCAGTTGCACCAGCTTGGTCAGCGGTTGCAGCATCGGATCGAAAACAACGGCAGCTGTCGTTTTTGAGGTCCCTTGAAGGGCGGTTAAATTCGCATTGAACCCCTCCAACCTTTTTGCCATTTTATCTGATAGCGATGCCGCTTCAGCAGCTCTTTGTAAGACGGCCTCCCAGCTTCCGGGGCCATCTTTCATCAAGGCAAGTCCACCCTGGCCGCCTTGTTGTCCGAACATCTTTTCCAGGTAAAACATCTTGTGATGCGTATCCATGCTACCCAAGGTGGCGCGCAACTGTTTAATAATGTTGTGCATGGGCAAGAGTTCGCCCTTGTTGTCCCAAAATTTCAGCTCGCCTTTTCCTTCAGCTCTAAGCTGGTGGTTGGCAGCAGCCATGGCTTTCCTGGTCATACGAGAGCTACCGGTGAGACGTTCCAGAAAATCCTTGTAATAGGTTCCCGCCTCGGAGCCGACGAAACCGCTCTCGCCGATAACGGCCAACCCTGTCACCAGATCATGCCAGGGCAACTTAAAGCCCTTGGTAACACCCGCCGAGTTTTTGAGCGCTTCCTCAAACCCGCCGACCTTCAACCGACCCGACATGACATGCCGCTGCAGGACATCGGCAACCTCGACGTATTCAGCGCCCTTGAGATGATACGGCACGCCGATATTGAGCATGGCAGCCTGCGCCTGCTCTATGGATGCGCCAGTAATTGTGGCAAATGCGGCTGAGGACTTGGTTGCGCCATTGCCCACGACGGATGAGAACTCCACGCCGGAATTGAGAAACTCCTTCTCAGCCTTCACCATCTCCTGGGCGGAAAATGGCGTGATCTTCTGCAGCTCAATGGCGGTCTTGCGCACCTCGTCTAGTTCCCTGTTAAGGATCGAGGCTTCTTTTCCGGACTTCATCAGGCTCATCTCGACATTGATCATCTCCTCTTGGAGATTTCCGGCCGGAACGATACCCTTGGCGATCTGGTGCACACCATACGCAGCGACCGCCACTCCTTGCAGCCCCTTGGTGATGTGGGCATTCATCCGGTCGAAGTCGCGAGAGACTTGCTCACCGGCGGCTCCGAGATTCAGGACATTTTTCTTCACCCGATCGAGAAGGCCGGACAGCATGTCCACTCCGGTCAACTGCAGGGCGAGTTTCATGGTATCTGATCCCATGTTTACCTCTTACGCTTGTCCTGTTTCTGACGCTTTACCATGTAGGTCTTTGCCTTCGGCGGGTTCACAAGTTGACTATATGCTTCCAGGTAACCATCGGCTTCCGCCTCCGGCATGGCGAGAATGTCCTGCAACTCAAACCCCACCTTGAGCATCGCCAGTACCTTCTGGCGCCACGGCTGGAGTCTTGCCTCGAAACGTGGCCATGCGTTCTTCCAACCTCTTTCCTGCCTGGACAATCTCCATGTAATCTTCTTGCTCCAGGTCCAGAACCATATCGACAGTGATCTGCTCTTTCGGGATCTCGCCTAATTTAACCAGTCGTCCGGCAAACAGGCTGGCAGCAAAAAACTGGTTATTCCGTTCAGCTCGATCGCCAGCAACCGGATCGTCAAAGATATCGACGGTGTCGCGCACGAATTGCGATCGCAATTCAAAATCCTGGTGCACCTTCCCCTCAAATTCTACCCCTACGGGTAGCGTTCCTTTTTCGGTCATCATTGCTCACACCTTGTTTGCTGCGCCAAGATCAATAGTCCTGGTCGCTTCTTTGTCGCCATCATACTTGGTGGCGCCTATTTTAAGCGTACGGACCCCGGTATAGGTTTCCCGCACACCATTCATTTTGTCGATGGTCAACGTCCCATTTCTGACGCTTGCGAAGTCGAACTCCGGCGCATCTGCCGGAACCACATATTCCACATCGACCTCATAACGCGGAGTGGCATCGGTAAACCCGGTTTTGTTCATCAACTTCACCTGCTCGGCGAGCTTGACCTCTTTTTCCGAGACGGACTTGAAATCGGTGATATCCTGGCCGTTGATCTCCAGTAGCACCCGCGATACATATTCTGGCATGGTTTAATCCTCCTTTAATCTTCGATTACAGCAGCAGATCGATACGCCCGGCCAGCACATGCAGGCCGTTGACCACGTCCGCCGGAATCTTCATATCCAGACGGTTAGGATCCTGCAGATCACGCTCAATGATCAGGCCGTCCTTATTGGCCTCCACATTCTCGACGATCTCCAGCTCTTGAAGTTTCAGTAATACGTCGTACTCCTCAACCCAAACCCTGGCAGGAGTCCTATCTGAAAGTTTCCCTCTGGGGAAGCGCAGTTCGACTCGCTCCACACTGGCCTTGCGCAGATAGTCAAGAGAACGGATGGTAGTGACATCCAGGAGTGCAATATCACTTATTCCGCCGGCGTTTTTGGTGTATGTGGTAACGGCCCTAACGATCTGGACAACCTCTCCAGGTCCGACCTCAAGAGGGGCCACGCCGTTGTTGAGGCAGCTCTCCTGTTCGGTTCGGCTTAGGCGCTGATCAATGGGTGGAACCGCGATGCCGTTCAGGACTAGAGTATTGAGCGGCATGGCCGGATCCTCTTCTCCCGCCATAACCGCAGCAAATGCAGCTCCCAGCTCGTACACCGGAGATTTTGTTCCCCGAAGATATGCCTCGACGAGGCGGCCACCATTGATGAGCCCCGCCAAAGTAGTGGCAGCGGCCAGAGCACCGTCAAAACCGTAGACACCAACGCCTCCCCGCTTTTCCAGCGCTCCGGAAACATTGTCCAGATGCGTGCGCAGAATCGTTATATTCGTTTGGTCATTATAGGGAATGGTGATGAGGTGGTACTGCACTGCAAACACCTTGGCCAGGGCGGTCGACGGATCCGGATCAATGGTGCCGCCGGACAGGTTTGGGGTTCCCAGGGCAACTGTGGTGCCGAGGGCCGTCAGGGTAAAGGCGATATCGATCTGGTTGCCGACGGTCCCTTTGTTCTTGGCAGTCAGCGTCACCACACCGGCTGCCACGCCTGCGGTCACTGGCAGGTCGGCTTTGGCGGTGATCGCTGCCCCGAGGGCAGTGGCCACGAGGGTATTGGCATCCCCGGAGGTTACAGCGATCTCCACGCTCTGATTGCCGATCCAGAGCTTCAACGTCCCCGATGCCGTAGCGGCAGCGGCAATGGTCACCGTGTCGGTTGCCGCTGCCCCTGCGCCATCGTCCAGGGCGCAGACGGTCAGATCAAGATAGGGGTTGGCTGTGATGGCGGCCCGACACATGAGATGCGCCGTGCTGCCGTTGCCGAAATAATCAGCGGCCTGAGCATCCGAAAAGACCTGGGTCGGCACCAGGGCTGCCACGGTACCGGCTGCCAGCCGCTGGGCGATAATCAGCATTTTTTGCCCATTGGCGGGTAGGGTGCGCACCGCCAGCCGGGTGTTGAACTCAAAATACTTGCCCGGCTTGCGGATCGATGCCGGAATGGTGTCAAACGTAATATTCTTGGATGCCATTACTGGTCACCTCCCATGGCCCCTGTCGAGGCTGCTGAGGTTTTCTGCTGCTTTGGCGATGTTGCCACCACTTCCACCAAGGATCCATCATCGACCAGGCGGCGGTAGTAGGCCGTGGGCTCTACCTCTATCCCTTCCGGATCGTCGGTGATATATTCCCTGGGTTTTCCTTCCATCGGGCACAAGAGGCCCGGCGCTGCTGTGACTTTCATAGTGTCTCCTGTAAGGTGACTGTGTCGCTGGCGTCGACCGTATCGTCGCCAGGTGCCAGATAATAGTTGAGGCCGATCACCAGCAGATCGGTAAGCGCTTCATCGTCAATCTTGCTGATGGTATAGGAGGTGGTCAGTTCCAGGGAAAAAGAGAGCAGCCCTTGCGAACGAAGCTCCTCAACCGTGGTATTTCTCCAGCTCTGCGGCTCCAGCGGCTTGATTTTCAGTTCGAGATCCTGGAGCAGCAGCGCCTGGAGGATGCCTTCCAAAATCAGATACATCCCCTTTCTCCGCTCGCTATCTTTTGCCCCTCGATACGAGAAGACGATGTCGACAAAGAGGGTCAGATGCTGCTTGAACGTCACCTGGGTGATCTTCTCAAACCGGCCCGCCTCGGTGGAAACATAGACAGCAGGCTGCGGTATGCCCTCGACACCCTTCTGCACGTCCACCTTACCGGCGGTAGCTCCCAGTTTCGCTTTGATGCGGGTGACGATCGCGTCTTCAATCTGATTGATCATCAGTAATCACCCAAGGTGTCCCGGGTGAACACCCTATCCGGAGCGCTGAACTGGGGGCCGCCTGTTACCGGCGTTACGTCGCCTCCGGTATTCTCCGATCCCAGCGAGACATTGCCGGATTGAATCTTCCCCAGGATTTTTTGTGCTTCCTTATAGCGTTCGGTGACGATTTCCGGCGGAGTCAGGCGGATCCGCCGCGCATAGAGCCGGTAGATGGTGATGTCGGCGGCCAGGGTGTTGATCAGCCCGGGAACCGGAGAAAGGGGCAGGGTATACCGACCCCGAAGATATCCGTCGATCAGCTCACCGGCGTCGGTGATGGCCCGATCGATCACGTCTTCATTGATGAAGGTGGGAGGTGTCGCATCATCGGTCAGTTCGACCAGATCGTCTTCCGGCACGATCGCTTGGATATCGTTCAGGGAGCAGTACATGGTTTATTCCTCAAGATCGAAACGCCTGGTTTCGATGGCCATCAATACGGTTTTGCGGGTTTCGCCCAGGGCGAGTTCGTCCAGTTCCGCATTTGTGGTGGCGGCTTTGGCGAGCTCGATGGTTTTGGTAGCATTCAGGCCACGTCCACCTCCAAGTTCATCTGACTCACCGAGGACACCAGCCTTGATCAGGCCGCGTGCTTCTTTTTCATCCATCTCGACGATATCGCCCGGCATATACGGGGTGGGGCGATCGCCGAGCAACGGTTCATAAACGGGATATTTTGCCATGGTTCACTCTCCTTATAATTTTGGAGGACAGAATCGAATTCTGTCTCCAGCTGATCAGATTTCTACTTAATGCCTTGGATCAGATAGCCCGAGGTAATGCCGGAGAGAACCGGAACACGCTCAAAACCAACCCCGTAGACCCATGACTTGGCGTTGTTGTCATAGTATGGTTCCTCCACCAATGGATGCCCGACCATGGTGTAGGTGTATCCATAGGAGGGCACCTCCATGCTCGTAGGAACATCCGGAACATAGGCAAGAATCGCGTTGTTGCCCCAGACGTCGGAGATCACGCCGGAGTCATCGGAGGTGACGGCTTCTCCGACTACAAGCTTCTTGACATCGAATGCTTTACAAAGCATCTCAGCAGTAACGCTGTCCGGATTTGTATATTGGAACTGAGCCCGGATCTTGGCATTGGTCTTTGCCGCCGAAAACGCCTGGGCGGAAAGGGCCAGAGTATTGGGCCGAATACCGACTGTGCTCCGGATGGCCTCTTTGTAGGTATCCATCTGCGAAATAGGGTCGGAGTTCGGATCGCTCCACTTGGCTGTTCCGGTCAGTGTTATTTTATGGTTGGCGTCGTATTGCGAGGCATCGGTGGCAAGGGTAGCCTGCGCCACTTCCAACCCCAGCATCAGGCTGCGCATGACTAGCATAACGGCACGCGTGGCGAGGTCTATCCCTGGCATGACCTTGGCGTCCCGCATGAACTCACGTGGCACCGGTGCTTCAAGAGCATCATTGAAAAGGGCAAACGGTTTGCCCAGATAGCCGAACGAGATGCGTTTGGTCGCTCCGCCAGGGGCACGCCGGGAGTTGTACAGTTTGAAAGACTCTTTTCCGAACTCCAGGATCTGCCCACCGGAGATCTCAACCGGCACCCTGGGAAAAAGGGCTGCTCCGATTAGATCGGCTTGTTGATAGCCTTGGGCGACCGTGCTGAGAATTGGATTGATGACTCTGATTCCTGCTGCGTTCAACATCTGAAATACCTCCGTAAAAGGTGGTTAATGACTGATTAATTTGGGATGAGGAGCACTTCAACGAACTGGCCAGCAGCCGTAGCTGCTTGACCGGGAAGGGCTCTGGCGACTGCAGCTCCGGCTGCCCAGGTCACCGCCCGACCGGAGGCGTCGGTTGCGAGCAGTGCACCCGCAGCAAAGGCGGCTCCAGACTCAACGATGGCGGTGCCAACCGCATCGACCGGAATGACGTCACCGAGTGCTGCAGCCATCCGAGCCACACCGAAAGTGTTGGAGGCCGCTCCGGCCTGGGCAACGGACGTATTGACGAAACGAGCCTCGGCGATAATGCCGGTAGTGGTAAGGCTCAGGCTAAGGCTAGGTTGAGCTTGACGTGACATTGTTGTTCCTCCTTAAATTTGTATGTGCGGGACAGAATTCGTTTTGCTCTGAGCTGGCTTACTATTGCACGGCTTTGATGGCAGCCATGTACTCGACACCAGGGTTCGCGCCCTGGTAGGCAATAGCCTTGGTATGGATCTCCAGGGAGTCAGCATCTACGGCGTAGCCGGGAGCGGCCGCGAACTCGACAGTGCTTTTTTCCCCTTCCGCCTTAACGGTTTCTCCAAAGACAATGAACTTCGGCTGGCCGGAGAGGAACGACTTGAACGATTCGCCCAGGGCGAGTGTCTGTTTCCCTTCGCCCTCGCCGAACTCGACCACCTGCCCGGCATCGAGCCCGGATGCAAAATCAAGCATGGCCACCGCCTGCTCTTTAAGCGCCGGGAGCAGCTTGCCTTCCTTTACCAACCCTTCAGCAAAAGTCAGGTGCGCCTGGTGAATGACGATTTGTTCCTGTTTCAGCAAATTCGCCTCGCGTTCGGTAAACGCCGTTTCTTTCTGTTGCAGCTCCAATTCCTTGGCGGCAATTTGTTCTGGTGTCAGCAAGGTGGTACCCTCCTTTTTTTGTTTTAAGCCTTCCGCGAACAGCGAGTCGGCCTCATTTCCTGTATCTCTCTGGGCGGCCTCGGTCTGCACCATGTCCACATCCCACCCAGGCAACGCCTTATCAGCCTCATCTTGACCAAACTTGGCGATGATCCATTCCCGAAGTTTGCGGAAGAGACCGGCCCCGACTTGATCGGCCCAGTCGCCGAACTCGACCACGCCCTCTTCTGATGCGGCAAAGCTGGCGCTTTTGAGTCCCTTTACCGCTGGGGGTTGGGCTCCAAGAAACCCGACATGGCGCAGGGAATAGACACCTGGCACCGGATTGTTTGGTGCGTCCGGAGTATAGAAGCTGGCGCTGATCTTCTTGTAGCGGCCCGCGTTGACCATCTCGGCAAAGGCTGGATCGACCTGGTCAGGCTCGGCGGTCATGGATCCTTCGGCAAAGGACAGCCCTTTCACCCAGCCATAGGCCGGGGCATCAATGCTCGGGTGTCCGACCACCAGGGGGGCCTCGTGCTTCGCCGGGTCATACGCCGCGACCGTGGCTTGCAGATCCGCCTCGCTAAATTCCAGGGTTTGGCCGGCAGCGGTGGTATGTTTTCCTGCCTTGAATATCTCCAGCTTTTTATTCATGCGCGTCTCCATCGGTTATGCCGTTTAAACTATCTTTAAAATTCGCTGTATTTGATCGGGTCGGTATCGCCCGACCTTCCGGACGTGCCGTCCGGTATTGCAAAACAGGGCCGCTTTTACCCATTCATCCCGAGATGGTCGAAAACCACTTCCAAGATCCGGTCGCGATCCTGCCGCGAGATCCCCAAAAACGGCCGGGCCGGTATATTGGAGCCGGGGTGTTTGACACTGCGCACCGGGTGTCGCCCGCCTGGCCAGGCCAGGGCCTTTTTGTTTTTCGGCTTGATCACATGCGCCCTGGTCTTGCCGCCGAACTGATGGATGGCGGCATAGATCAGATTGGTGCCGATTCGAACCCCGCCATCATCCGCCTGGTAGCGGATCGAGTTGCGCAACTGACCGCGCATGGTCAGGATCTTGCGCGGGTCGTAGCCGCGTGCTGCCTTGCTGGCCTTGGTCGAATCCTTGAGCCGCTGCCAGCGTTGGCCCTCGGGATCCTGCTGCAGGTGAAAGCGCTGCCCAGTAGAGCGCAATAGCGCCTCGCCGATGTTCTTCCATGCCGGGCTGAGCCTGCGGGCTTGGCGGCTCATACGTTCAAGGGCTGCCATGATCTCGCGGTCATCGAACTTAGCTACAACGGTAAAAGCTCCGGCCATTTGACAAACTCCTCTGCCTGCGCTATTTTAAAAGAACGATGGTAACGGTTGGGCCGCAGTCCCGATAACCGGAACCTGGTGCCCACTCTGCTGCGGAGAGAGTGAGGGCCCCATCTATTCTTCCCTTCCCCATAAAAGCTTCCCTGCCCGCTGATTGTTCAGATACTTCCGATCGGACGTCGGAACCATCGTCCACGCCTCGATCACCCCATTCTTCGCCTGCGCCGTGACAAGCACGCCGCGCTCTTTGTCCAGCTGCAGCATCTTGATCAGCCTCTGTCGCAGTACTACCTTGCCGGTTCCCTTGTGTTGTTCAAAGGAGATCCACGCCTCATACGGGTCTGTCAGTACCTCCGGCAGCAGAGGCAGAAACGGGGTGCGGTCCAGATCGATGTGGCTTGCCAGGTTTTCTGCGTTCACCAGCACCCGACCACCGGAGGGCAGCGTATAGATCCGCTCCTCATCTCCCATGATCTTGGTCAGGGCCTTGGCCGCTTCCTCGGTAGAAATAAGTTTAGGGCCGAGCTTCGTTTTGGTGGTATCGCCCGGGATGCGTTCCGGGCGACCCTGGCTCTTCCAATCTCCAGGCGTCAATTTGTTCCAGGCCTTCGCACCCTGGGACCGCCAATCGTTCATCACCTCTGCTGACAGCTGCTTGCCCCAGGCCGCCTCGCCAACGTTGTAGCCCCAGCCCTTATCAATACCCACCGGCGCACCGGTCTTAGGATCAATGACCAGGGGCGGGGCCTTATCCGGGCCACGCTTGCCCAACCGCTCCATATCTCGATCCGAGACCGGATCGACGGAGCAGTGTCAGCCCCAGCCGTTGGGTGGGTAGTGGCTGGACCAGAAAGGATCATCATGACGCAGGGTCAGTCCGTTCCACGCCACATGTTGCGGTCGGGGCCTGACGGCATGATTGTGTCGGTAGCGCCAGTACGGGTTGTAGGCCAGTACGTCCGGGTCGGTCATCTGCTGGTAACGCCCGGCCATATACGAGGTGCGCAGGTTGGTGTCGTAGATCACCCTGGTGCGCCAGCCTTGGCCGCCGTTGTAACTCCAGCCGTAGCGGTTCACGATCTGGTCGAAGTCCTGGCGGAACGTCTCCAGGGTGGTGCCCTGTTCGATCGCCTTGCGTAGGGCCCCATGGAAGTCGCAAAGCATGTCGTCACGTTGTGCCCCGGCAATCATGAAGCCACGGGCATGCATACCCTCCTTGAGGTCATCCCACCGCTTGGTGGGGATGTTGACCTTGTCGCGAAAAAACTTTTCCGCTTCCTTGAAAGGCAGGTTGCCGTATTCGACTGTCACTTTCCAACCTCATCAAGGACTTGAGCCCGACCGGTCAGGTCAGCTTGGAAGAGACTGTTACCCAGGGCATTGCCAGTCTTGTCGACCGAGATGCGACCGTAGAGATCAATCAGCTTATCCTGCACTTCCTCTAGACTGCCGGAATCAGACAGCAGCAGATACACCGCACCCATAATATCGCCACCATCGGCAGCGGCCAGCGTCTGCTCTGTAAGCAGATCCACTGTATCCGGAGCGGTCTCAGCAAACTGCGCGGGTTCCTTAGCGTCGGGTGAGTTCAGCGACGGTGGGACCGCCTTCGGATTTTTCTTCCATTTGCCGCCATAGGTTTCGTTGATGTACTGCTCGGCTGCTTCAAAGCCCATCTCCGTCAAATTCTTATCCATGTCGGAGCGGATCTTGAGATCCTCACCCTCATCAAAATCGCGCCACAGCTTAGGTGGATTGGCACCGGGTACATTCAGTTCCACAAGCCAGCGGATCAGAGTCTCGTTGATAGTGTCGGAAAGCAGATCCGAATCGCCCCTGGCCAACTCTAGCCGAACCTCATTATGGGTTTTGGCCGCAGCCAGGCTGCCGGAGTTGCCGATGTTGGTGGACAGCGTTTCGCCCAGCACGCACTCGCTGATCTGTTCGTCCATATAGCGAGCGAGCCGCTCATAGGTGTCGATGGATCCGGAGCGGGCTGCCTCCAAAAACTTGACCATCATCCCCTGGGGCACGATGATCCCGGCCTCGGAAGAGATGGCCGACAAGGAGTTCAACAGCTTCTTTTGATCGGCGTCGCTGGTGCCGTTCGGATATTCGCCCATGGCTGTCGGCGAGGCGAACTTATCCACGAAGGTCAGCCAGAAAGTGATATCCTGCCGCTTGAAAAACACCGGCCAGAAGAGACGGTACCCAAGGCCAAGGCCATAGGGGTTGTCATCATCCTTCTCGCCGTAACGATGGACGATGAACTTCCTCAGCGGCAGCGGCTCGCCGGGCCACAGGTTGGTCAGGGTAACCAGGCGCGGCTCCTGATCTTCATCGAAGATGAATCGACGCTGTGGTTTGACCTTGACCTTTGACGCCACGATCTCCGAGCCATCGGTTGTCCAGATGATCTCGCCGACGCTATAGCCCTTCAGGGTCGCGTCCAGCATCTTCAGGCACACCTGGTCGAATTTGAGGTTCTGCAGTTGTTCCTTGACCAGGTCGCAGGCTTTCTTGTCGAGAGCGCTGGATGAGGCGGGCAACAGTTGCCACTCCCTGGCGATAATGGCCAGCTTACGCTTCTGCAACACGGCAAAGGCATGGCAGTCGCGCTCGATCTCATCATAGATTTTGAGGCCCTTGCCGCCGCCCCGGGAGATGAGGGTGTCATCTTGATTGCGCAGGACGCCGCCATAGGCTGGGATCGTCGGATCATTGCCTATGGTGGCGATCTCTTTTTTCAGGTCTTTGGGCAGTGTCATTTAGAACCCCACTGTGTCGCGTCGGCTGTTACTGCCGGTAAAGTCTAAGTGTCCCGCCGAAGGTCGAACCTGCCCGGTGGATTGGATTTCAGGCTTGAAGCCGGGTGTTGCCGCAGCATTGGCGGCCAGGAACTTGCCCCAGGTTCGGTCGGCATGGCCTTCACCGTCTCTCTCCGCCACAAATCGTGGCGCTCCAGTAGGACCGGATACTTTTTTCAGCTTATGCAAATCGGCCCGCAATACCTTGTCGCCCATAGCGATGCGGCACTTGCGATCCTCGAATTGCTCCTTTCCGATCGTGGCCATGATTAATTTGTTTGGGCCGGTAAAGAGCACTCCCTCTATCCTGGAACCGTAGAGCAACTCGGCATCCTGCACCGGCTTCTCGCCCATACCAGTCTGGTCCATGCAGCAGCGCGCCACTTTATAGCGATCGAATACATAGGCGAGATAGGCGTCCTGTTCGGCAAAGCTGATGCGTTTCTCTGCGATGATTTCTCGGCACCACGCCACATCCCCAACCATCTCATCCACCCAGATGATAAAGAGATCATTGCGGGCGCTGATATCGACACCGACATAGCAAGGACCGCCGCTGTAGAGTTCCGGCCGTCCTGCCAAGTCATCCTCGCAACTGCTGATCTGCTCGAAACTGAGCCAGGCCGATGCCTCATCCAGCCATTTCAGCTCGTACTCCTGCTCCCATGCATCTTCGTCGCCCAGGGCGGTGCGCAATTCCTCGATATCTCGCGGCAGGCCATCAGCCACCGCCTCATAGATATCGGTGGTCTGCCGGTACCAGATGTCATCTGTGCCGGTCATTAGGTCGTAAAACTTGTTGCCCTTGCCGTTGGGAGTCGAAACAACCCGTAACCGATGTCCTGCACTAATTACCGGAAAGAGGGCGGTCCATATCTTACGGCTGTCCTGGTGGAAGGCGAACTCATCGAGAAAGACGTTGGCCGAGAAACCACGGGCAGTGTCCGGGTTGGCGGGCAGGGCTGTAATCTTTGAGCCATTAGGAAATTCGACCTCAAGTGAGCGGTACGTAGCACCATCGGTTTTATAGTCCTGCTCGTAACTGCGGACCAGAGAGCCCAAGGCCTGGCAGTGCCGCTTGACGCCCTCTTCTATAGCCTCTTTGGCCTGGCGCTCTCCCCGGCTGAGGATCACCCAGCGCTCTCGCTTTCCGACCAAATCAGCCAGCTGACAATCGCTGGCCACCTCAAAGGTAGTGGTGAAGGTCTTGCCGGTCTGACGGGCGAACATGCCGATCTTGAACCGGCTGGCATTCGCCACCCATCGCTGCTGATAGGGATAAAAGAGTTCAGATCCCATAGACCTTGCGGATCTCCGCCTGCAGTTGTTCCGGAGTCATGGTTCGGGCCATCTCCGCCGCGTCCCGAAACGCTTTAGCCCGGGCGTCAGCGACATGCTTCTTGACGTTGATCGAGGCAGTGGCCAGGTTGCTGATGGCGCGGGCCAATTTAGAGAGGATGGTGCCATCAATGTTTTCGGGGTCGACCTCTAGCAGCAAGTTGAAGAGCCGCTCTTGGCAGAGCCCGGTCAGCGCCTCCAGCATGGTGCCGTCGTTCTCACCCATGGCGGCCGCCACGGTGCGGGCGGTCACGGTAGCCAGCTTAAGCGCCTGCAGACGTGGTTGCAGATCGGTAGTGTGGTAGCGCTGCAGGGCTGAGTCGCTAATTTGAAACCCTTTGGCGGCGAGCTTCTCTTCCAGCGCCTTGAACTGCTGACCGCCGTTGGCGGCAAGCGTTTCGTCGAGCCAGGAGCGAACCGGCTCCGGAAGAGTGTAGACCTTGTTCTTAGGGGGCATCGCGGTTACCAGTACTTATTGGGCCGGGCGATACCGGGGTCGCAATCCACGGTATACTCGACTACATCCACACCGATCCGGGTGAGTTCGGCATGCCAGCTTGGGCCGTTGACACCCTTGAGGATGAGTAACTCCCGACATTCAAGATATTTCAGCTCGTTCCTCAGTTCGCGGATAGTACAATCCTGGATGATCCCCTGGAGGGTGGTAAGAATCACCGCTTCGGAAGTCCCCAATGGACGGGCGGAGTTGAGGGTAAGCAGGATATACCAGCGTAGGTTCTCTCTGCGGGCCTTCTCGGGGTCGATCATAGGGGCTTTGTTTGGCATCTTCGGCACTCCAGTTGTCTGATGTCTCCTGCCAGGGCGTCTAACTTGGCATGGGTAAGTGTCTCAAAACGGATCATGTCTTCTCGGCGGTAGTAGTCGATCGGCAACTTTCCCAGGAACGTGAGATATTCCTCTCGGTGTTGCTGGAGCCCGTTAGTGGCAGTCTGTGCTGCGTTCGATGCAGCGGAGAGCCGCTCCTCGATATTCGCGATCGCGCGGCCCACCAGCCAACGAATGATAGCGACCAGGAATCCGCTCCAGGCAAGGGCGAGGGTGGCCAGTACTGCGACGGCATCCCAGTTGATGGTAATATTCATCGCTCTCTCCGCTGATTGCGCTCGTATCTGTCCTGGCATCCTATGCATCGTGTGCAACCCGGAGCAGCTTTCTGTCTTCCCTTCGGAATTTCTTCACCGCAATCCTCGCACTCTGCCGCCGATGCGCCTGTGGGCATACTGTCCATCTGCAGTTGCAAGGCCAACCGATTAAACTGCTCCTGGTCGCGTTGGGAGTGTTCGATCGTCTCCATTACCGAGCCTTGCACTCCTCCAGCGCCTTCAGCAGCGCTTCGTTATCGCTATAAAGCTGGTCCAGTTCCTGTTTCTGGATGGTCACCGTCTCCCCCCCCGGCACCACCACATAATGCTTCGTGCACGCGGTCATGCTGAGATCCAAGAGCACCATGCACAGCAGCAGTGTCATCCTCCGCCAGGGCCTGCCGTAGCTCGTTGTTTTTTTGTTCATGGCTCTGTTCCTTTTCCTTTTTTGCCGCCAGCAGGGCGTTCACTATCAGGCCCAAGAACCCGATGATCACTGAAACAATGATTTCACTCATGGTGTTGCTCTCATCCTCAACATCACCTCCGGGTCTCCGGAGGTGATTGATCTGCAAATAAACAATTACTGAACTTTCGCAGGCGTATCCGGTTTGCCGCTTGCCAAGACCTTGAGGAAATTGGTCACCAATTCAAAAATTGAGTTAGCCTTGATGCCGGGGATCCGCGCCAGCACTTCAGATATCGCCAAGAGTGCCGCCAAAATGGTGGTCTCGTTGGCGAAAAAGAAATTAAGCAAAGAGCCGCCGGTCGAGGAGCTGGCCGCCGGGGTAGGATCAACGGCTGCGAAGGCCGATACGATTCCCAACAAGACACAGCCGACTATCAAAAGAAGGGACTTCATCGGTTTGCATTTTTTCATGTGCTTCCTCCAAGATTTCGATCGAACTTCGATCATTTTTGTTTTTGACCCTGTTTCCAGAGCCAGATTGCATGCAGTCTTTTCAACCAGGCCACTCGATCAACTCCGGATGAGCTGGCCATAGACGGCTTCGATTCTTTTGACGTAGTCCGTTGTTTGTCTCGCATTCTTGATTCCTGTTATTTTTGGCAGCACCTGGGCAACTGCCCACCATTTATCAGTCGGGCTGGCCAGTTTCTGAGCATCTATGATGTTGTCAACCCCGGAATTGTAGGCCGCGAACATGAAGCGCAGACGTTCAAGCCCTTGCTCTTTGCGCCATACGCGCCACATCTTCAGGTCGTAGTAGACGCCAGCTTTGATATTGATAAGCGGGTCAAAAGGACTGTTGGGCAGGTGCAGTTCCTTGGCGATCTCGGCAAAGGTGTCGGGCATCAATTGCATCAGTCCCTGCGCTCCGCAACTGCTGACCGCCTTGGGATTAAAATCGCTCTCGGCTATGGCCTGAGCCTTGAACCAGCGCCAGTCAACCGAGCAACCGTCTATCAACTCGTTGTCGAAATAGGTCACGGCCTGACGCTGGAATTGCTCGTCGTAGATAATGATGTTCTTCATAGTTAACCTCTAAGAGGGGGCAGGCCGTGCAACCTGCCCCCAACCACAGAAAGGAGATATAAGGCAGTCTCGGTGCCTGTTATGGTTATATAAGAGATATGGGGTTGAGCTGTTAGCCGTTGCAAAACGGTGAAAAAGAAAGGGAGGCCGAGCGGCCTCCCCTTGAATCAAATTTCTCTGTGCATCGCCTCCAGCTCCGCAGAGGGGTAGAAAAAACCTATGGCATCGGCAACGCTGTACTCTTCGCCGTCACGATTGATGCGCGTGTCGTTATCGAGATGCCTGGCGTACTGCCATTGCGCGGCCAACACCCGGTCGGCCACCGTGCACACATAAGCTGGCATATTGTCTAAAGATATGAGCGTGGCCGCATGGACCTGGAAAAACACTTTCGCGAGCACCGTGTAAATGACATCGTCAACCTCCAATTGGTAGCCGATACTCCAAGTGCCGATCTTACGCGGGACCATTACGATCAGGAGCCGCCGCATCTCCTCATAGAACGTGTCGAGGGCGTGGTTATCTCCTCTCCAGTAGGCTGCAAACGCTGCTCCCCATCGGCTGTCCGATTGCTCGGCCATGGCGCTGGCGCGTTGGCGGCGATCATCAATGGTGCGCCACTGCAGATTGTCGAGGCAGCAGTTACGAGGATCGCCATCAATAAATATCGGGTCACCCGTGATCCCAGGGCGGAAGGCCCGCAGTACCGACAAATGCACGGTCAGGTTGCTGTACTGTTTATCCCCGACCAGCATGCGGCCTTCGACCCACCTGGGCTTCAGGAGTTTCTCGTGGCCGGTGCGGGCGGATTTGAGACGCCCGGCTGTCGACACGTACCACTCCGGATGCCCCTCTATTGCTGCCCATCGCTCACCCGGTAGATCCGGGAGGGTGCGCTTAGTCAGAGTGCCGCGCCTTCTGCGCTCCGCGTGTTTTTTGCAAAGGCCGTGACTCGAGGAGGGGAAATCGCATCCATCCTCGGTACATATTGCCTTTTGTTTGCGTGATCGAGGGGCCATTATCGCAGCCGCACTTGCCCCGGCTTGTCGGCGCTGCCGTGGGTATTTCCGAATTTGAGGCTGCCAAACCGGATAAAGGATGCCCCACCCGTGAATGTAAATGGAGGACTGCGAGGAGATTCGGTTGAGTCTGCAAACAGTGCGGTTAACTCGAAAACATCATTCACGACCAAGGTGTCGGTGAATACCCCTGAGGTGATCGTCGAACCGGGGAAATCGATCAGTTGCGCGTTGTTTTTGTATAAGCGGAATCCGGTGACGGCTGGAGAAGAAGGAGGGGTATAGCTCCACTCAACAGTGCAGGAGGCTGCCCAGGATGAGCAGCAGCGACTCATGATAAGCACAGATAAAAACAGCCTTAGTAGCAACAGATACATGGTCAATTAGCGGTGTAGGTTAAAGTGTTGGACGGTGAACTCTCTCCGGTATCAGATCTAATCATAGTGATATAGAAAGACGCGGGAGAAGGTACAGGAGACGTGCTGTTACAGGTAAGGGTTCTGTCTGTTGGATTGGATGATGTGCAGAGCAGAGTGTCGTTAAGATAGATGTTGAATCCGGTGACATTGGCCGTTTCAGTAATATCCCACGAGAATCCATATTGTTGTCCGTCAATCAGTGCCACCAGTTTCCAGGTTCCGGTGTCATTGACATAGATGGAGGGCGATTTCCATGTCCCGTTGTCATTAACAAACACCGATAACGGTGCTTTCCACGTCCCATTATCGTTGACCTTGACCTCTGCGCAGACGATGCTGCATAATAAGATCCATGTAACGATCATGGCGGATGAAATCTTGATCATGGGGCCACCTTGAACCATACGTCTCCGTTTTGCCCTCCAGATGGATCAGAGGTCGATACGGTGATGCGCCTGCCTGCTGATATGGTACTGATGATCTTATCCGCGCTCCAGAGATCATCGGTCCCGGTCCCGGCATCGTTGATCAAGCCGGCGATAATCGAGGTCCAGGCCGATGCACCTGCTCCGGTCGCCTGGATTATCTGGTTTGTTGCAGTTGGTCCGGTGGAAGGTAGCCACGAGGGAGTTCCGCCTCCAGAGCCGACATAGGACTTGACGTCGAATGGAGTGAAGTATTTGACTTTGTATCCATCGTCGGCATCCTCGAACCCCATCACCTCAGATCCAGTCAGTGCTGACTTGTGCGGCTTGCTGTGCAGCGTGAAATCAGCCGCTAGCGCATTTCCGCAGGCGAGCAGACATGCAATCCAGACCCATAATACAGATCTCATTTGGAAACCCCCTTCAGATCGATGATAGTGTATTTGAGTTCCGATGTTATTTTTTTGCCGCCATTGTGCGTTGCCTCAACGGCAAGATACCGGTCTGCGCCATCTTGGCCGATGGTGTTGTCCGCTGCTGATATCTCTATCACGGTTGAGTCCTCTGGGATCACGACCCAGTCCCTGATAGTGGCGGCCTCCGATGCCATCAGGCGGTATCTCAACGCCTCGGGGACTGCCGGCAATCCATCGGGGCCGATAATCTTGATTGCATGGTATGAGGTCGATCCCTCTGGCACGTTTAACTGTCCCGACATAATTACCTCGCAGAAAATGAGATCCTTCCGGACCGGGTGGTCACTGCAATGTGACCGGTCACTGCTCCGATGGAAATTGCAGCGACTTTCGGAGAGTTGGGCGATCGGCCCGTGGCCAATACTTCGCCTACGGACGAAACCGCCAGCACCCCGGAAGCTATAGCGTTTGATTTACCCTTGCAGATTACTGTCCCAACAAACACCGAGGTGGAAACGCCCAGGGGTAGAGTCGAGGCTTTCCCCTTGGCGCTCACTGTTCCTATGGAGGATGTGGCTATTGCCCCTGCAGGTAAGGCTTTACATCTTCCCTTTACCGAAACGGTGCCCACTGAGATGCCTGAAGAGACTCCCTGGGGCGTAGCGTTTCCTTTCCCATAAACTACAAGAGCACCCACGGAGGATGCGGCGGACACACCCACAGCGATCTTAGTAGACTTACCTTTTGCGATCGGAGAACCGATCGATGCGGAAGCACTAAGTCCAGCAGGGTGAGCTGTTCCTCCCCCTGAGTGGGTAGCAGAGGCAGTTCCAACGGACGAAACCGCAGAGGCTCCCGTTGCTAAAGCTGTTGCTTTTCCCTTTGTGGTGGCTATCCCGACTATCGCAGAAGCAGAAACACCTGTGACGGTTTTGTTAGCCTTACCTTTGCCAGCAGGTGTCCCAACTGCCGCTGCTGATGCAACGCCTATGGATGCCTTGCTTGCTTTACCTTTGCCAACGGCAACGCCAACAGATGCGGTTGCAGATACCCCTGCAGGGACGGCTTTCCCTTTTCCGGAAGTAGCGACCTGCCCAACCGAAGAAGAGACAGCACATCCAGAAGGAACGCTTGTAGCCTTTCCTCCTGCGACCGCAGTGCCGACTGAGGCAATTGCTGAAATACCCGCAGGTGTTGCCAGGTATACGCCATCAGTCCACGAGGAGCCGGTTTCATCAGCCCAATGGTCTCCAGATTCGTCTACCCATCCCGGAGAATCGACAATGGCATATCCGGTGGCGACCGCAGTTCCGACTGCGGTTGTTGCTGAAACCCCCACAGGTGTGGCGGACCCTTTTCCTTTGCAGGAAGAGAATCCAATTGAAGCAGAAGCGATTGTTCCGATCGGAGCAATGACCCCTTTGCCATGAGAAGAAACTGTTCCAACAGATGTAACCCCGACCTGACCTGAAGGAGATACGGATCCTTTCCCGGTTGCGGTTACCGATCCCACAGAAGCCGTTGAGGTTACCCCCGTGGTAAAAACGGTTACGCTAGTTGTGTCGGCTCCCCAAAAACCCGTTTTAATAATATCATTGGTCGCTGATCCGAACGAATTTGACAGAAATGCCCCGGCTGAACTAATGCGTCCAGACTTTGTATTTTGCCAAATGCTGCTCATATCTGTTATGCGGAGGCTATTTCAAAATTAATTTCAGGGGTTCCTGTGGCGGTGCTGTCTGCGCAAATTTGGACATAAAATGCGGAGGTGTTGTACACGATTGGCATGCCGGTCTTGAGCATATCGTGGATATCCCCACCGTTTGCTATTGGTACCCGTCCAGAGGTCCAAAGGGGACGAAGCGCCAGGACATTGAAGTTCCCCGCAGTCATTGCGGTGCCACCGTTGGTGACAATAACAGACTCGATCTTCTGCACTCCGGTATCTCCAGCCTGCAAAGACATCTGGAAAAGTTTACCCAGAGTCAATGCCGCCGCCGCTTGTGCCGCTGAGATGATCGATGTTCTGCCAGCAACTCCCGCAGAGTTGGTATAGGTAACTTGCACCTGCCAGGCCGTACCGGTGACGAATGCTGTGGTTACCTCTATCCATATTTCTGCACCGGCTCCAATCCCATCCGGGCATCTTGCAAGATAGGAGGGCTGTGAGGATAGCGGTGTCGTAGCAGCAGCATAGGAGTAAGCCCCAGCCTTGAACAGCATGTCAAACAGGGCTATTCGGCCCATCACTGAGTTATTGAACTCGACCTTAGAGAGGTATCCTGTTCCTGAGCTGAAGTTGACAATAGGACATCCTGCAGTTGCCGCTGTCGGCACCACTCCGTTGGCGGTTGACGTCCCGGCGAGTACGCCAGCACCCGGTTGGCCAGCAAGGTCGAACACTGAAAACGGAATACCGGCAACTGTGGTCCGAGAGGCGGTCTTAACCCACTCGATCCGCTGTTTTAACGAGGCGATATATTGATCTAGGCTCGCGATTGTCATTATGCAATCCTAACCGCCCCTGTCGCGGCAGCAGGAAGTGGCAACGTGACGGTGAAGGTGTCGTTGGTCGAAGTTATATCAGCTCCGAAATCAAGGACAGCAACGGCCTTGTTGCCTTTCGAACTGTTGTAAATCAGTGCGCCCCGTGCGGTGATGGTCGCTGCAGGCCAAGTCGGGTCAGTCGTGAAATCAAGAATCGCGGTATCGGTGTCAATCGTTACGGCATAACCAACGAGGGCAACGCCCCCGGTCGCATAACCACTTCCGTTGGGACACTCGCCAGCGCTGCTATAGGCTGTTGTGGATTTATTCAGCGTTGCCGAGGAAGGAAAAAGAGCCATCTTGTAAGTGTCGGCTGCCAGGTGGATTCCCTGCAATATTTCCTGTTTGTAGCTATCGCAAATTGCGGCAGTAATTGACATGATTTGTACCTCTTGTTTATGTTTTTCCCCTATCCGTCCGCTGTTCAAACGAAACGGCCATGGCAACATATAAGAGGTATGACGGTATAATTTTAGCCGTCGCAAAACGGTGAAAAAGGAAAGGAAGGCCGAGTGGCCTTCCTTTGGGGCGGGGGGATTGTTTTTAAGGGGCGGTTACAGCTTGGTCAATGCCGCAATTTTTATTTTAAAAGTCCATACTCATTTCTGAAATCTCGAAGCCATTGCAAGCCATCACTATTGTACGATTCTAACTCAACAAAGTTTTTGGTGTATTGCAACCAGTCCATTCCCTTCCATTCTATTTTGGCTGCTTCGTCCCCTTTAACTGTAAAAATTGCCCATGTTGCCTTGGTATCTTTCCCGTATTTATCCTTGGCCGCACTTATGTGTGAGGTCTTTAATTCGTAAATTTTATTTGGGAAGCCAGAGAATAAGTCCTTCGATATATGATAATTGGAGTTTGCTGCCATCAGCCAATCGGTTTTACTTCCATACAAATTCGCTCGTACTGCTTCGAGACTAATAAGAAAGGTGCCGTCGCATTTCTTATTGGCTCGGCAAGGAACAACCGCAACCTCTTTGATGTTACTGTTCAGGCTTTTGATATAGCTGATTGTCTCAGCATTATCGCCGAAGACTGTGGGCTTTGTGTGAACATCCTCACTGCATCCTGACAGAGAGACCAAAAAACCCACAGCCAGCACTGCCATCGCCACTATTTTCTTCATACCCCCTCCCTTCTGTAGTTTTCACCTCAGAGGTGACACGGTCCGTTGTTGATGTCAATGACTTTTCGAAGGTACTTCTCTTCTCAAAACAAGCGAAACTGCCGATCCTCCAACTCTTCCTGACTGGAGGGCCGAGCCAGTATTTTCTCAACCTCTCGCGTACTCATACCTATCATCACCGCCAGCTCCTTGACGGTGATCCCTCCTTGGTCGTATATCTCCCGCAGCGTATCGTCTCTCCATTGGTTGATGAATTTATCGACCGTGCGGAAATGGATGTATTGCCCAGGAAACGATTGGGCAAGCAGTAAGGTAATCCGCACGCCCATTCCGGGGATGTTCGCTTCGATGACCTCCGCAATCCATGCGAGGTTTCCTGGCAAATCCGATATTGCAGGCAGGTGCCGTTCCGGAAGGTTGATGATTGGCCTGCGCAGCTGCCGGATGTCGTCATGCTCATCCAAGACTCACGTCCTCCCGGTTGGCCATGCCTTTCAGAGCCTCGATCACCTTGTCTTTGTCGGCCCTGTCGCACCATTTGAGGTGTTCATTTCCGGTCTGCCGTTTGACAAATTTCATCATGGACCGGTTTGATCCGTTTCGAACCACTCCGTCCTTATACAGAGTAATCCAGAGAGCTAGGATTTTTTGAGACTTTCCGTCTGTAGGAACGGGTATGTCCGGTGTCGACTTCTTACGGATTGTCGACACGAATCCCATGGATTCGAAATGCTTGATCAGTCTTTTAGCCTGGACGGGTGTAAGTTGTTTCGACGATGGTTTCTCCGCCCCTGGCAATGGCCGCAGTCGGAACAACGCCCACAGGATCTTTCGATATTCCTCATCCTCCAGGCCAAGCTGGTTGATGGCCACATGGATAATTATGGTGTCGGTTTTACTCGGCGGCATTGGGATCTCCGTGCTGTTCAATGTATTTGCGCATGATTTCGCTCATTCCGTCGTCAGTTGGTTTTCGGGACTTGGTGGAACCTGTTATTTCAGCGTTTCGTACCTTCTGCTCCTGCTGGGCGTCGGCCTGGTCTGCCAGCTGCCAAACGACCTGGCGCAGATAGTTGTGATTCTTCAAGGGGCGCTGCAAAGTGGCTGATCGTTCAACCATCTGTTCCATGCCTACCGACCAGATCTGAGGCGGGCAGGATCGGGCCGGTTTCCCCTGTACCTGCACATAACCAAGAGCCACCTGGGCGGACAGCTCGCCGACAACCTTCTTGACCTTCTTCCAGGTCAGCGCCCGTTCCGTTGGCCGGAACAGGGAGAGGTAGCCCAGCGTTACCTTGCCCACCGGAGCCGGTAGGGCAAGGATCGCCTGCATGGCCTCGCGGGCCGTGATATCGTTCTCCCAGGCACAGGCGCTGGCCGTGGCACCACAGGATGGACAGGTGAGAATCATCTTAGGCCTTCGTTATGCACCGAAAGTGCTAAATATTGGTTCAGTCAATACGATTTCTGCACCAGGCATTTTCATGTATCTGTCTACTGCGCACGCTGCACACCTTACCTTTCCATCACCATTGTCAAATGGGATGGCTCCATGTTGACCGCAATCGACGCATAGCCAGTCTACAGATTTTTCAAGCCTCACCCATATAACCGCCCCTTGGGGATGGTTGTACGGAATCGGTACTGAATATTTCTTAGCATTCTCAAGCACCCAGGCAACATCGTATTTTTGTAGAAACTCCCGATCTTTGTCGGAGTAGTCAATGCAGTGCTCTTCTGTATATCGTTCAAGAACATCTCGTTCTTGATTGAAGTCAAGAACCTCAACAATATCGACTTCACCGACTATTAAACCAGAACCTTTACGAATCAAACCAATGCGCCCACGAACTGTTGTAGCCCTGGATCTCATCTCCCAAGTTTTCTCTCCAGAGAGGATTTTGCTTATCCAAGGCTCATCTATGATCAATGCTCTATCCATATTTTCCTTTTATTAGGCTGCTCATCAGATCCGGAGCGCCGCCTCCGGATAATCCCGGCCAGGCCGGGATTTCGCTTACGCTATTGGTTTAATTTCGATGTCGGTCAGCTTAACTTCACCCGGCCGCATGCAATATTTCCATTCAGCATCAGCCTCCAGGGCAGAAGCGGCCTGCACGGGGATGGCATGGAAACCGTCATCCTCAAAGATTGCCTCAACCTGCAGGATGATGGTGGCGGTGGCTTTATGTTTCATTCCAATTCTCCTTATCAACTCAGGCAGCTTGCTTGACTTCTTCTTCCTTCACTTCGTACCAGAAGGTATCCTTCTTAACCCTCCGAGCGCCAACCAGGTCGAGCCGCTCATCTGGCCAGGTCTGGAGTTCATCCTTATTGACCGACTCCTGGATACGGATGGCCCCTGCGAACGATAGTTCCTTCAGTTTGCCCAGCACCATGGCCATGGTATGCTTCGGTTTGGCCGCGATCTCCGTTGATCGCCGATATCCAAGGGTTCCGAAGGTCAATTCCCTGCTGCGCCGCTCAACAAAGACCTCTTCCTTGTTGTACTCGGCAAAGGCGAGCAATCCGTTTTCCATGCAAGCTAGCCGGGATTGCAGCGGGGCAGCCTTGGCCTCGGCGTCCGCTTTCAGTCGGTCGATATCGTCACTTAAACTGGCATTGACCTGCTCAATCTGCCGCTTTAATGCCCCGATTTCAGCCAGGACTCGGTTGGCCTCGGTCAGGTCTTTGACGGGATAGAGGTTTTGTGGTTTTTTGCGGGTGCTCATGCTGCCTCCGTTGCGGCAATTTTATGGTTCATTTCCGCTATCGCAGAAAATTTTACCATGCTCTTGTATTGCATAACCTTTAAGGCGGCCAGCTCGGTGGCCATGCCGATTGACAGGAGTTGCCGGTGATCAGGATCTGGGCCCATTTCTCCAATTAATTCACCGACCCTAAATATCTGTAACACTGCATCGACCCTGCATCCCTCGACAATGGCAGGTGCGGCTAGATCCCGCTGCAGCTCCATGGCGATGTTCCATATTTTGAACAGTTTTTCCGTAATGTCCTGTCCATCGACCTGTCGGATATCACGCCAATTGGCGTGATTTATTGCATCGAGTTTTTTAACAAGTTCGGCGACGCCCCTGTTCATTGTCAATAAATCTGGCTGTGTAGTATTTGGCATGACAATCTCCTTGCGTTGGTTAATCGACCTTTTTCGGGTCGGTATTCTTTATGGCCGTGCACTCGTAAACGGTTTTTCCTAAAAAGAATTTACCGACTCTGGTGCACTCTTCAGCGAGGGTAATGTGGGCGGCTCGCCATCCGATAACTATCCCGACGAGGAGTGCCACAAGTCCCCAGAACAATGTATCCATTCCCTATTCCTCCTAACCGTTCCTTAAATCGCATTTTAAACAGGCTTTGTGCTGCTTGATCACCTTCGGATTCCCGCCTTTGACGCCCAATTTGCGCGCCCGGTTCCACAGCTCGGCGCACTTGGCTGGGGCCATCTCACCCAAAACAGGGCATGATACCTTTCCGTTATTGCCATATATTTTCATGACCCGTCGTTCCATGCTCTCGGTGCTGGCCGGATATTTTTTGGCGAGCAATAAGGATATGGTGGCACCGGACACACCCATTTCTTTTGCCACTGCAGGCCTTCCGGCAACTTCCGTCCGTTGCTGCAGTATCTCCAACCATCCTTGATCAATCATCGTTCCTCCGGAGGTGGTTTCTTCCTGCTTTTCGCTGATCTTGGGTCGCTTTAATTCTTCCGTTGACTGATTGAAGCGTTTTTGATGCCCGGTTACGCCAACCATCTTGATAAAACCATCACGCTCCAGCAGTTTTGTGTAATCTTCGACACTCGCCCTGGACGCCCCTGAAAGCCGCACCAGGTCGGATCGGGTAAAACCGCGCTGCAGCCGCTTGATGGCCCGCCAAATTTTATCCCGGCCAGTGGTGCGTTTCGGTCTTTTTGCAGGCCTGTCAGTTAGGTCTCGGATGACCTTCCAGGTAGGATTCTGCATCGGAGGTCCAGGCTCGGCAAAACCTTTTTGAGTTTTGGCCTCAGAGATCTCTTCCAGATAGCCTTCGCTGGCGAGCTTGTCTAAAACCCGCAAAACCGGAACTCTCTCTAGTTCTACACCCTTGGAAACATTCTCCAAGGTGACGGTTTTAAGGCCGCTGGTGAGTAGGTAGAGAATGACCGGATCAAGCACCGTCATCGACGTTGCTCCCTTTTCAGGTACGCTTCCAGGTGCGCCGCCGTCACTTCCTCCAGCTTGTTATGGCTGGCGATCCGCTCCGCCCTTTCCAACCAGGTCGTGGTCATCCGCAACCGGCCTTTGCCGTGCAGGTGAATGAAGGTGATCGCATCCGAAGTCAACCGCACCTCGCAAACCTGCTCCGCATAGTTGGCAATTTCACGCTGGTCGAATAGCTCGAACTTGGTCGTCACCGTGATGCGATCGCACAAATGGGGATACTGCTTCAGTTTGCGCTCAATGCCATCCATGCCCATGAGGATGATAGGAGCGTTGGTCATATCGCTGATGTCCCGAACCGTCTCGATAATGCCGCTGTCGACCAGGTAATCGGTTTCGTCGATGATGATCGGCATGGATTGTTCGTCCAGGATGTTCAGGAGTTGCTCGAAGATGTCCGCTGAGCGATACTTCGGAGCCTCTTCCAAGGCAGAAACGATATTGGCCAGCAGCTCCCGCCTGGTTCCGCCATCCGTTGCCCGAACATAAGGGACGCCATGGTTAGTATAATACCAACCGCCGATCTCGGTCTTTCCGGTGCCATAAGGTCCATAGGCAAGCATGATGCCGATCCGCCCTTTTACAGGACGTTTCAGCACTTCCATGCCCGCCATGAACCGGCGCACATTTTGCGTTGTTGCAAAAGTGTCAATCATTGGGTATTTTTCTCCTGTCTGCTATCGATAGTCTTTTGGCCGGAAGCTGCTCTAACAGCTTCCGGCCGCCTCTTTTTTATCCTTTCGCCAGGCTCGCGTCAGCCAAGCCAACCTTCATTCGTAAATCCCCTTCAAGCAGCAAGTACGCTTTTCCAGTGTCCGAATTGGTATAAAAGTCGGTAAGGAAGTCGTATTCCCATTGCGTGAGCTTTCGCTTCTCCATGCGCGTCGAAGCGAGGATGTCCAGGTAACGGTCGGATTTGCAGGTGATCAGTTGCAGCACCTTCTGTTCCCTTACCGGTACCGGAGCGGCTTTCTCTTCAGCGAGGATGATCTCGACCTCACGCAGGGTCTTTTCCATGCCGTCCTGCCGATCCATGGCCAGGTCAAGAGCTGTAACCGCCTTGGCGGCCTCGGTAAGTGCTGGGGTGGTATGCTCTTCGCTCGGTAGAGGGAACTGGATCATGTTCGCCACTTCGGATTTGCGGAAATTTACATAGTCCGCATAGGCTTCGCGCTGGCCTTCTTTTTTGCTCATCTCTTTGAGCTGTTTTGCGCCTTCCCGCATGAACCGAGTTTGATGATTACGTGATGCGGTCGAGAACTTGGCCCGGTCGATGCCATGCCATTTCGGATCGATAGCCACACACAGAAAGTCCCGTTCTCCGCGATCGCCGTACAGGTAGACGTAAATCGTTCCCATATCGACTGGATCGAGCAGAACAAAGACCTCTTTCCCTTTGTTCCCGGCAAACTCTTTTGCCTGAAAGAAGCGGTTGTCCACTTGAATGCCTTTCTTTTCTATCGTCCGCTTGCCTCCGTCTCGAGGCGCAGGCATCAACAGCATATCCAGGGCGCGCATGTCGTGGATGCACCGCCTCGGCTGCTTCCAATTCCGCACCATGTCGATCGGCTTTTTCCCGTTCAGGCCGCTGTGCGGGTCGTGCTGATACACAAACTCGGTCCACTCGTTGCAAAACTTCTGCAGTTCTTCAGCCGTTAAATTGACATCAACCGGATCGCTGTCCTTTTTCATCACCCGGTCGGCAAAACTGCGCCTGGCCTCGATCGCCTTGCGCTCGGTCACGTTATGGCCGATATATTTGGGCATCAGCTCCACCAGGCCATGGAGGAAGGTATGGAAAGACCGCTCGATATGGGGTTTTTCCTGGCCCTGGAAGGGGGTGCAGTATTCGCGCTGTATTTCAAGGCTATCCAGCACCCTGGTCACATGCGCCGATCGGTAATCTTTGCCGTTGTCGATCTTCAGAACTTCAGGCACGCCCCATTCGATGATGCAGTGCCGGAGCAGCGCCACCACTGACACCGCCTTGGATGTCTTGGAAACGAAGTAACGCAGCCGCCGTGAATACACGTCGATCATGCCAATAATTGAATGCCTTCCGTCAGCCAGCATCAGGTCGGCAGGCGTTGAATCCGCTTCCCACAACTGGTTCAATCGTTCGACATGCTCACTGGCCGATCCGAAGGCGAATAGGCACTTGTTCTTCCATTCGTCAGGGTTGGTATAGAACATCCACAGTTCTTCGTTCTCTTTGATCCAATTGATGCGGAATCGGCTGATTATGTCGGCGGAAGGAACCTCTCGGCCAAACTTGCCCTGCAGGATTTTACGGATATTGGTAGTGCTGGTGTTTGGATTCATGCACATGGTGCTGATCACCATGGTCTGCTGGTCCTCGGAAAGAGTGGTCTGGCCTCGCTTAGGGCTATGGTAGCCGAGCGCCAGGCCCGGCAGGCCGTGCTTGTGATATCCCTCAGCGATCCGCCGCAGGGTGGAGTAGCTAGTCTGCTCTCCGACCACGGCGATAATGTCTTCAGGGAGGGTGATGTGACCGGCGTTGTACGCCTCAATAAAGGCCCGGTCCGCTTTTTTGCTGCGTTGCGCGTGGCGAGGAATGTCAAAGCCCGCTGCCTGCACGAATCCATCGCAGAGTTGCAGCAGGGCATGCCGAGCCAACGCCTCTTTCTTCCGCTGTTCCGGCAGTCGCTCGAACGCTTCCAATCCCTGCTCTTTGGCGATCAACTCGCGTTCCTTCTCTTCTGCCCGGGCAACTAGGATCTCCTGTGCCGCTTGTACGCCGATTATCCCGGCCAAGCTGTCCGGTTCATCGCATTCCGGCGCTGCTTTCTTGATTTTGAGCGCTACTCGGTATTCTTCTGTGAGGACGGAGAGGGGATAGTGCTTTTCGTTTCCAGATGCGCCTTTACGCCAGACAAATACGGCCTTAGCGTTATCCAGGGTCCGGATAACAGTTGTCCGGTGATCACCTGTCGCCTCAGCTATCTCACCCGCTGTCACTGTTCTTTTCACGGTTGCGCCCCTTATCCAGTTATCCCTTCAAGGTTTCCAGTAGATCCTCAAGTAACTCAACCATCGTCTGCTTCCCGACCTGCTTCCAGCCTGCGTCGTTCTGATCCAGCACCACCTGCAGCAGCATTTGATAGCTTTGCTGCACCATGGGCGGGAGTACGAGTTGCTTATCAGCCCGCTCTCTGTTGGTTTTCGTACGCTTCTCGATCTCTTTGCGCTGGCGCTCAAGGATGACCTGGATGATGAAGTTCGCAGTGATTACGCAATTGCGGTTGCTGGCCTCATCGAGCACTCTGAGCCAGATTTCTTTCTGTTCTTCAGGGGAGAAGAGGGTGAGGGGACGGGCTTGCCGCTCGTTTTTAGGGAGGATGATTTCTGTTTGTGCGCCATGGCGCACATTTTCACTTTCCAAACTATGGTTCACGTTTTCAATTTGTGAACAATTGTTCAGGTTTCCTCGTTCCAAGAAATCTTTCAGATTTTCATGAACGTAAGCAGCTTCAATTAATTGATATGCTGTTCTTGCTGCTATATCCCATACTCGAAGTAAGTATTCCTCAAAGGTCGGATACTGTATTCGGTAGAGCTTCTGGTTTTTGATCGTTGCCAGCGCCATCCCCACCAACACAAACCCCTTCATATTGGTTTCAATAACGCCCTCCAGATCGGCCAGCAGCTTCTCTTCGCGCTGCGACAACGGCGGCTCTTCAATAAGTGCTTGCGGGTGCATCGTCTTTTTCCCCTTCTGTTTGATTTTCTATGAGTTCCTGTCGCAATTTCTCAACACCCTCTCTCATTATCTGGGCCTGGTGAGCCCTCATCTTCATTGCAAAGGTAGTCCGGTCCATCTCTCCCATTTGGTGCCCTCCCTGTATTTTTTTTCAGCAAGAGTAACAGCCTGTTCCAGTGTGTAAAAAACGTATTTATATCCAGACATCCGCAACCATCTGCCATCAACACGCAACCGGTAGTACTGCTGCCAGTATTCTCGGTCGCTCAGTGGTGGATGAGGGTGCATGTTTCTCTTGTGTGGTCGCCAGCCAGGTCGCCACTGTTCCGCTCGAAACAGTTCAATTCTTAGTGGTTTCTTGCCCTGTGTTGCGGCATTTCCAAAGCGCCATACAATATCCGCGATCCGCTCTTCACTCATGGCTGCATCTCTTTCAGAAAGAGTTCGCGTTTACGCTTCTCGCGGCCAATCCGCTTGCTCTCTTCATCCAGCTTCTGAATTTCGGCCCGCAAAGCGTCTGGACCTGGCAGGGCAAACAACCCTGCCGTCTCCGCCATCATTCGTAGCGGGCCGTGATCTCCGGTCACCATGCAGAATGCCGGAAGGTATTCTGCCGGTACCCGGTGGCCTTCCTTGCTCTCAGCCGTCCAGGAATCGATCTGGAATTTACTGACCTCAATGCCGAGCATGTGGCTCATCTTCCCGGCAATCTCCCATCGGGACAGGCTGCACTGCTTGATAGCTTTGGCTATTGCTAGGCGTAGTCGCTCTCTAATGTTGGCGGCACCTTCAGTAACGTGTTCCGGGTCCGGAGCGTTCTGGGCGCAGGCCAGCACGTCCAGCAAGCTCATCTGCCGCCCGTCCGTGTTGTCTATTTTTTTCCGCCTGCTAGTCATTGACGGCCCGTTGTGCGGGTGATAGGGTACTTTCACCAAGAATTTTTCTTTTCAGCTTTTGCTCGAACTCTCCGCGCTTCTTCTTGATCTCTTGATTGATCAGTAGCCGGAGTGGTTTGCGGGATGCCGGGCCAAAACACTCGTCAACCGTCAAACCTATAAAATCGGCGATCTTGAGCTGTATATGCTCTGTTGCACGCACGCCCTTCACGGTTTTCTGCACCGGATGCATGGATAAACCGATCAGATCGGAAAGCTCCTGCATAGTGGTGCCGCGTAGTTTGAAGAGGCGTTGCAGATCGTTCATTTAATGCAATCCTTTGATAAATTTTCCACTACAGGAGACCTCGTAATGGCAACATCAACTTGTTCAAAATGCGGTTCACGTTCCTTCGAGTTGGAGGAGGTGGTTCCCGCAGGATCAAAATTCAAGATCATGTTTATTCAGTGCTCATCGTGCGGCTGTGTCGTCGGAACGACTGACTTCTACAACACCTCGTCTCTCCTTGGAAAAATCGCTGAAAAGATGGGTTTCGATCTCTTCAGGTGAGAACTTCGCCTTGGGCGAGTTTAAGATAGAATCGGCGAGGGCCATATTCCCAGCCAAAATGGCCGAGTGATATCGTTCTATTGATTCCGGGGATCGGGCTGGATTGCGACAAATCGGGCATTTGCAAGATTGACTCACGGTTTGCTCCTTTTTTGCGGTAATTGGTGGCTATCTTTTAATGATAAATAGACCTTACTCGTTTTAACGAGATTTGGTCAATAAAAATATCTACATTACGATAAAAATGATTGGTCAGCGGCTAAAAACATGGAGGAAATCAAAAAGCCTTACGCAACAGGTGCTTGCGTTAAAGACTGCTTCTTCATCTGGTTATATAAGCGAAATCGAGCAAGGGAAAACGATGCCAGGAAGCAATTTTTTGATATCGTTAAATAGAGAATTTGGTGTCAATCTCCATTGGTTGCTCACCGGGGAACTGATAACCGACAATAAATCTACTGAACTTGATCCAGATCCCGAAATATCAGAACTGCTGTCAGGTGCAAGGAATGTCTTAACTAGCGGAAACAGTATAGCTTTCGATGCTCTTGAGCGAAATATTCGGTATTTCTCTCACGCTATTGACGTTGAAAAACGGATGCAGGGGATGGAAAACGATTTAGCCGAGATGAAACGTTACATGGCTGAGATGAAACGGCAGGAAGCGGAGCGTGAAAAAGCCCTCCTCGAGGAACAATTTCCCGACGAGAAGGCAGCGTAATATACGTAAACTTCTAGGTGCTACTTTGTGGTGTTTTTCACAGGAAAAGCTTGCACACCTTGAGCTGTTTTTCACGACAAGAGGTTCCGCAAAGTTTTAATCGAAAATTCAGACATATGGGTGTTTAAAAACCAAACATGAGGCGCGCACACCTTCACGCACACCTTATAAAATCATTTCCTTAAATGGTTCCAAACCTTGCACGGTGATAGAATGGAAAAGGTCATCAAGAAAATCGAGGTAACCGAGCATATCGACCTGCTCTTATACGAAGGAACTGATAAGATCGGCGGCTGCTATATTTCCATCAAGCATAGCGCCAAAATGAAGGGCATGGATGGTGAAATAATCATAACACCATCAGATGTGCCTAAACTGGTGCAAGCCCTCACCGACGCGGCAATAGAGCTTTTATCAAGGGGGTATTATCTCATTGGAAAGAAGGACGGTGCGGAGGCTCGAAAACAAGATTACTTTGCTGTTTTGGAGAAGTATTACGCCACCGAAGAGGGAAAGAAAGAATTGAACTCTGCTGATGAAAACAGACAGAACCGGTTCAAGGAAATTAAGGAAATGGATCTCGGTGAGCAGAAGTAAAGACGGGTTCAAACCTTACGCATGAGCAATCTTTAGATTCAAACGTTGTACGGATTTTTATCGAACTTTGAGTTTTGGTACCACTTTTGTTTTTCTTTTAAACCTCCATTTTAAATTCATTCTAACCCCACGTATTATCAAGCCATCCCGTAATATTTCACTTCATCCCACTTAGTCCCGGATACGGGTCCAAACGTTAACCCTCATCACAATCCGCCCCGCAAGAACCATAAATTCCTTCTCAGCACTCCCACCCAAAAGAAGAATTCTGCACCTTGATTTTTATCCCTTATGTTTGATGGGATCGCATTACCGCTCACACTAACAATGAAAACATTTATTTCTTCGCACGGCCCTATCAATTTGTTATAATTCAAAAATGGCGTTATCGAAAAAAACCACGAGAACGACGTTTCGCGCTCCTTAAGAGTTCTGTGTCAGGGTTGATTCTCGATCTACCGTCCAAGCGAGCGGAAGCGGAAGCCAGCTCTGAGAATGGGCCTACAAGCATGCTCGTCGGAGGAGCTGGCTTTTGCTGGAGCGGATT